>WNFJ01557649.1_pt1 | contig 28395 bp, 26 predicted proteins | sample 5400461 | NCBI WGS metagenome assembly WNFJ01 (sample SAMN13153349, study PRJNA577476) | soil metagenome | isolation source: 115 cm saprolite on Douglas fir-dominated hillslope | place: USA:California | collected 2013-09-17
CGCCTCGTCGCGGACGAGCACGATGGCGTTCGACTTGACGGTACCCACCGCGGCCCAGGCGAATCGCAAGTCGCGCCACTCGGCCTCCGTGGGTTGCCGTCGGGTGACGACCCCCCACGCGGTTTCGTCGGCCACCCGTTCGGGGCGAGGACGCTCCTGAGCGAGGAAGCCGCCGCGCAGGCGCTTGAAATCCCAGCCCTCGCCGTCCGCGGTGACGGGAAGCCGCACGACCCGGAGGTTCTTCTTGTCGCGGAACACGGCGAGCGCCTCGGCCTGGAACGCCGGCGCGACCACGACCTCGACAAACAGGTCGCGCATTGCTTCGGCGACCGCCCGGTCCACGGCGCCGTTGAACCCGATCACCGATCCGAACGCCGAGATCCGGTCGGTCGCGAGCGCGCGGCCGTACGCCTCCACCGCCGAGCGACCCAACGCGAGGCCGCAGGGCGTCGTGTGCTTGATGATCGCGCACGCCGCCCGGTCCGCGCCGCTCCAGGGAGCCACGGCCATGAGTGCCGCGTCCACGTCCAGCAGATTGTTGAACGACAGCTCCTTGCCGTGGAGCTGCTCCAGCTCGCGGATGCCCGGCTCCTCGGTCGCGTACAGCGCCGCCGCCTGGTGCGGGTTCTCCCCGTAGCGCAACTCCTGGCGCCGCTCGAGCGCGAGCGTGACCCGCTCGGGCCAGCCCGGCGCGCCACGCGTCAAGTAGCGGTGGATCGCGGCGTCGTAGGCGGCGGTGTGCGCGAACACCTTCGCGGCCAGCGTACGGCGCAGCGCCGGCGGCACGTCGCCCGCCTGCAGTGCCGCGAGCACGACGGGGTAGTCATCGGGATCCACGACGGGGATGACGGCGCGGTGGTTCTTGGCGGCGGAACGGAGCATGGCGGGCCCGCCGATGTCGATCTGCTCGATCGCCTCGGCCTCGGTGACATGAGGTCGATCGGCGTGATGCCGTGTTGCGCGAGCGCGGCGCGGTCGCCTGCGTGCTCGCGCCGCGCCAGCAGGCCGCCGTGCACCTTGGGGTGTAGCGTCTTCAGGCGGCCCTCCATTATCTCGGGCATGCCCGTCACCTGGTCCACGGCCAGAACCGGAATCCCAGCGTGCCGCAGCGCCTCGGCCGTGCCGCCGGTCGAGACCAGTTCCCAACGAAGCGCGACGAGCTCGCGGGCGAAGGCGACGAGGCCGCGCTTGTCCGAGACGGACAGCAGCGCCCTCACCAGGCCTCGGCGGCGGCCTGGATCAGATCGGCGAGGCTCGCCACGTCCTTCAGATCGATGAGCTCGACGGGGGAATGGGAGTAGCGCATGGGCCAGCCGATGGCGACGTCGACTACCCCGTAGGGCACGAACATGGAGCCGTCGTTGCCGCCGTTCGTCGTGCCCACCTGGAGCGGAATGTTACGAGCCCGCGCCAGCGTGACGAGGGAATCGACATAGGCGGGCGGCGTGATCGACGAGTTGTCGAGTGCCCGCGCCACGGGGCCTAGGCCCAGCGGTGCGACCGCAAAGTTGGCCAGCTCGAGGGGGGAGTCCGCCGTCACGAACGTATCGATCGCGTGGACGCGTTTGGGCGTCGGGCCGAGAGCGCGCGCGGCGACGCCCGCCCCCTCGAGGCCGATCTCTTCCCGTACGCTCCAGATGAAGATCACCTGGTGGCGCAGGGCTGCGCGGTCGAGATGGCGCAGCGCGAGCACCAACGCCGCGTCGCCCACGCGGTCGTCGCACGCGCGGCCCGTGGCGCGGGTGCTGGCGAGCCGGACGTACTGCTTCGGCATCGTGACGGTCGCCCCCAGGCCCACACCGAGCGCCAGGGCTGCGGCACGTGCGCCGGCGCCGACGTCGACCCGCAGCGGTGGCGGCGTGTGACGGGTGAAGCCGGAATCGCGCGGCAGGAACACCCCGGGCACATCCCCCCGCTCCCCATGCACGAGCGCCGGTTGCGCCTCGAAGAGGGCGGCGAAGAAGCCGCCGCGCGCCTCGAGCTCGAGCGTGCCGTCGTCGCGGACGGCGGCGACGCGGAAGCCGATCTCGTCCAGATGCGCGATGAACACGACGACGGGATCGCCCTGGCCGATGCGTACCCAGAGATTCCCCGCGGTGTCCGCTTCGGCGTGCGCCCACGCCGGCAGCAGGCGCCGGACCGTCTCCCGCACCGGCCCCTCCGCTCCCGACACCCCGTACGCTTCGACGAGGGGAGCGAGCACGGTCTGTGCGTCGGCGATCCGCGCCGGGTCTTGGGCGGCAAGCGGCGTCGTCGCGCCAACCAGAGCGAACGCCACGAGGCCCGCGGCCGCGAGCGCCCCCGCGCGGCTCACCGGCCCTCCAGCCACGCGACCAGCTCTCGCTCCAGCCCTTCGGCCTCCCGCAACGCGACCGTCTCGACCGCGGTGTCGGGGTAGCGGGCCCGGAGACTCACGGTCTTCGTTTCCTCAAACGGGCCGAGGAGCGTCTGCACGCTCGCCACCGCGGCGTCCTGGGCGTAGAGGCTCTGCACCGTGAACGCCACGACGACCGTCCCGCGCACTCGCGGCTGCGTCAGGGCGGCCGCGGCGAGCGCCGCGCAGGCGGCGCGCCGACCCGCACCGCGCACCGCCAGCAGACGGTCGCCGTACAGCAGGGGCTGTTTCGTGAGCGCGACCGGCGCGAGCACGTCGATCCCGAGCGCCCGTGCCCCGCCCGCCGCCGTCGCGCCCACGTCGACGTACGCGTTGTCCAGCGCGAACACGGGATCGGGCGCGCCGGGGTTAACACGACCGCGCGTCAAGTGGACCGACTTCACCGCTACGACACCGGCGACGGGGCCGCGTGTGCCGAAGACCGTCACCCGGTGCCCTTCGAGCTGCTGGTCGAAGAGCGGGTAGACGACGCGCGAGCCGACCCGCCGCAATAGGAGGTACCCCTCCGGCGTGACGGCGCCCACGACGTAGCCCACCTCGTCGAGCGGGCAGGCGAGGAGGCGGCGCGGCGCGCCCCGCCCGAGGGTGAGCGTGACATTGCCGCCTCGGTCGCGTGCGGCGCCCGGGAGGAGCGCGACGAGCGAGTCCGTCATCGCTTGCTCGAGCCCCGTCACGGCCGTCATGGCCCCGAACCGCAGGGCCAGCGCGGCGACGCTCGTCTGGGCGGAGAGGCGGGTGGCGGCCGTGGCGGCGAGGCACAGCAGCGCCGCCGCCACGACCCCGCAGGGCCGGGGCCGATCCGCGCTACCGGATGTCGATCTCACCATGGTCTCCCGTGAGGAACGCAGCACCGGCGGCGAACAGCCGGACTGGGCGCTCCGGTACTCCCCGACGCGCCAACTCCAGCACTACGAGCGGCAGCAGGCGATGCTCTGCCGTGAGCACGCGCGCCGCGAGCGATTCCGGGGTGTCGCCCGCATGCACCGGCACGGGCCACTGCGCGATGATCGCGCCGCTGTCATACACGTCGTCCACGTAATGGGCCGTTGCGCCCGAGACGGCTGCCCCGCTCGCGAGCACCGCGGCATGGACGCGGCGCCCGTACATGCCGGGGCCCCCGAACCCGGGGAGTAAGGCCGGGTGGATATTAATCAGCCGCCAGCGAAACCGGGCAACCACCGCGGCGGGAATCCGTTTCACGTAGCCCGCGAGGACCGCCAGCCGCGCGTCACCGAGGGCCGCGAGCATCTCGTCCGCGTCGCTGGGTGCCGCGACCACGACGCTCGGGACACCCGCTCGGCGCGCCCGCTCGAGGGCCGCTGCATCGGCGCGACTCCAGATCACGCGCGCCACCCGCGCGGCCGCCGTGGGGCCTAATCCGTCTAACAGGGCCTGTAAGTTGGTGCCGCCGCCCGAGCCGAGCACCGCTACCGAAACCGGCGTCACCGGCGGCAAGGGCTGAGCGACTTCGGTTTCGCGCCGGCCGTCACGCTCAGCGTGAACGGGCCGGTCGCGAACTTGTCGGTGCTCGTCACCACGATCTGGTAGGTCCCCGTCCGCGGCAGCCGGACGGTGAGGCGCGCGTTGCAGTCGCCTCCGGAGTCGTCGTCCTGCGGCAGCTCACCCTCGAGGCCCGGGCCGAGCAGGAACACGTAGGCGTCGAACACCTCGGAGACGAGGTCGAGCGTGATCGTCTCGCCGGCGGTTCCCGCCAGCCGCCACGCCTGCGCGTGGGTGCTCTCGGCGGGGAGGATCACGTCGCCGCGCACGAGCGAGTCACGCACCGTGCCGCCCACCACGATCGCGCCCTTGGGCGCAAGCCCGGCGGCCGCGGATTCCCCCCCTTGCGCGGCCAGCGCGGGCGCCGCGAGCGCGAGCAGCGCGGCGAGGCTCGAGGGTCTCATGACGCCCCGCAATCTGCCGCCGCTACGGACGCGACACAATCACGGCGGCCGCGGTGGGAAGGTCAGCGGCGACCGTGACGCCGAGCGCGCCGGCGCGGGCACGGTGCGCGGCGCCGTGCCCGGTGCCGATGAGGATCGCCTGACCGCCGAGCATGTGCGCCGGCTCGACATCACTCAGGCGGTCGCCCACCCAGAAGGAGTGCGTGAAGTCGATCCCCAGGGCGGTCTGCGCGTCGCGGAACAGCTTCACGCCCGGCTTGCGGCACTGGCACGGGCCGGTGAACTGCGGATGATGGGGGCAGAAGTACGATCCGTCGATTTGCGCGCCATGCGCGGCGAGCAGCTCGCCCAGGCGCCGTTGGACCGCCGCGTAGTCGGCCACGGCGTACAACCCCCGCGCGATCCCGGACTGGTTGCTCACCGTGATCACCAGGTAGCCGGCGGCGCGGAGCTGCCGCAACGCCTCCCCGGCGCCGGGTAACAGCCGCACCTTGGCCGGCTCGTGGAGGTAGCCGGGGTCCTCGACGATGGTGCCGTCGCGGTCCAGAAAGACCGCGCGGCGTGGCGCCTGAGCCTCAGGCATCGAGCGCGGCGCGCGCGACGCGAGCCGCCGTCTCGACTTGGTCGGGGAGAATCGTGCGCGCGTCGAGCACCACGCGATCGTCCGCGATGCGCGCGACGAGCGGCGGGTGGCCGGTGCGCAGCCGCGCGGTCAGGACGTCGGGCCCGGGGGGCGCGGGCCGGAGCGCGACGAGCCAGGTCGGCAGTCGCGCGCCTGGGAACGAGCCGCCCCCGACTTCGGAATCGCCGGCGCGCAGCTCGGCCTCGGCACCCACGCGCTGACACAGCGCCTCGGCGCGCTGCCGCGTCTCGGCGCCGTCCTCCGTGAGCATCCGCAGCACGGGGATCTCGCGGCGGGCCATGTCCGGGTCGCGGTACAGCGCGAGCGTCGCCTCCAGGGCCGCCAAGGTGAACTTGTCCGAGCGGACCGCGCGGGCCAGCGGGTCCTGGCGGCACGCGTCGATCGCGGCCCGCGTGCCCAGCAGGATGCCCGCCTGCGGTCCGCCCAACAGCTTGTCCCCGGAAAACACCACGGCGTCCATTCCGCTGGCGCGCGCCTCATGGACCGTCGGCTCGCCGCTGAGGCCCCAGGGCGTCAGCTCGAGCAGCAGCCCGCTCCCCAGGTCGTATAAGCTGGCGCTGCCGTGCGCCCGGGCGAGCGCGGCGATCTCGCTCGCTGGCACGTCCGCCGTGAAGCCCAGCACCCGGAAATTCGACTGGTGCACTTTGAGCAGCAGGCGGGTCGCGCCGGTCACCGCCGCTTCGTAGTCGCGGCGGTGCGTCCGGTTCGTGGTCCCGACCTCGACGAGCGTGGCGCCCGAGCGCGCCATGATATCGGGGATCCGGAACGCGCCGCCGATCTCGACCAGCTCGCCGCGCGACACGATCGCCTCGCCGCCGCGCGCCAGCGCCGACAACGCGACGAGCACCGCGCCGGCGGCGTTGTTCACGACCAGGGCATCCTCGGCGCCCGTGAGCTCCACCAGGAGCTCGCGGCACAGGGCATGGCGGGAGCCGCGTGTGCCGCGCTCAAGATCGTACTCGAGGTTAGTGTAGCCCGAGGCGATGCGCGCCATCGCCTCGATCGCGCCGCGCGCCAGCGGCGCCCGGCCCAGGTTGGTGTGGAGCACCACCCCCGTCGCGTTGATGACGGGCTCGAGCGACGGCGCGGCCAGCCGGTGCAGCTGCGCGAGCACCGCGGCGCCCCAGCCCTCGGCGGGCATCGTGCCGCCGTCGGCGCGCGCGCCGGCCACCGTCTCCCGGATCGCGCGCAGCACGAGGCTGCGGGGATGGGCCGCGAGCAGCGGCGCGATGTCGGGCTCGGTGAGCAGCGCGTCGATGGGGGGCAGCTGGCGACGAGGGTCGCTCACGGGGTAGCGGCGCTCATGGACGCTTGGGCTTCGGCTTCGCTTTGGTCGTGTCCCGGGCTGCCGGTTTCGGTGGCACCGGCACGACGAGCACGCCCTGGGCGTTCGCCGCGGCGCCGTTCAGGTTCGTGGCGCCGCGCACCCGCACCAAATACTTGGCTCCCGGCGCGAACGGCACGGCGGCTTGCACCACGAGCCGCTCGGACGGCACCGGGCGCTGCTGCAGCAGCCGGTGCAGCCGGGTCGTATCGACGCGGGTTGCGGTCGTGTCGCGGCGCGGCGGCTGAGCGCCGCCGGCCGGCGCTGGCCGGGCGCCGGCGGGCGGGGGCGCCCGGCGGGCCCGCGCGGTGTCGCGGCGTGCCGCCGTCGTGTCGCGCGCCCGTCGCAGCGAGTCCGCCACGGCCCGAGCGCGCGCCGCGAGCGAGTCGTACTGCGCCGCTCCGAACAGCGCCACCACGCGCAGGGGGGTCGTGTCCGGGAGCGCGAACAGATGCACGCGCGCGGTGTCGAGCGGCTGCCGTGGGTCGAGCGCCTGCGTGAAGACCAGACGAAATGCCGTCGAGTCGACCGGCTCGACGCTCCGCAGCCGGGGGCCGGCGGAGTCGTGCACGAAGGCCCACAACAGCCCGCTCGCGCTCGAATCGACCGTCACGGTCACCGTGTCGAACGCCTCCCGACGGTCGGCGTGGCGGTTGTTGTTCTGATCTTGGATGCCCCAGACGCGGTAGCGCCCGGCCGGGATGTCGGTGAGTCGAAAATCGCCCACCGAGTCGGCGAGCGTGACGTAGGCCACCGTGTCGGGTCGGGGCTCGGCGCGGATCACCGCCTGCGGCAGGGCCCGCTGTTCCACCCACAAGAGCGCCGTGCCGGTGATCGCGGCGCTCGGCAACGGGGCGCCGGTCGAGAACACGATCAGCGTGCGCTGCTTGGTGACGTTGCGCCGCAGGTCGGCGATCCCCGGCAACACTTCGAGATGATAGACGCGGTTCGGCCACCATCCCTCGGCTGGCTTGACGTGGATCGCATGGCGGTGCCAGGACACTTTCACCTCTCCCGCGACCGGGGAGAGGACGACCTTGGCCGCGAGCCCCGCGATCGCCCCCTGGGCCCCCGCGCCCGCCGGCATCTCCTCGATCACCTCGTCGAACTCGATCACGGCGTCACCCTTCAAGTCGGGGACGACCGTCCCGGACTCCGGTACCGTGCGGACGATCACGGGCGGCTTGGTGTGGGGCGGGCCGCCAGGCGGCTCCCCCTGATTCGCGCACGCGAGCGCCAGGGCGGCTAGGAGCAGCCCAGCGACTGCAGCTTGGCGGCCAGCACCTGCCGCTGGTCGTGCCACGCTCGCTCCTTGGCGCGTTCTCCAGCGACCACTTCGGCCGGCGCTCGCGCGACGAAGTCCTGGCTGCCCAGCTTGGCCGCGAGCCCGGATAGCTGTCGGTCCAGTCGCATCAGCTCCCCCGCCAGGCGGCGACACTCCCGCGTGACGTCGATCGCATCGGCGAGCGCGACGAACACCTCGCTGCCGTCCGCGAGCACCGCGTGCGCGCCGACCCCGCGGGGGATCGTCCCGTCGAACGCCAGGTCTCCGAGCTGCGCGAGCCGCGTGATCGTCTCCCGCTCCCCCGCCAAGGCGTGCCGCGCCACGTCCGTCTTGGTCGTCACCGCGGCGCCCAGCCGGACCTTGGGACTCACGCGGTACTCCGCCCGGATGGTGCGGATCGCGGCGATCGCGTCCTGGACCAGCGCGAATTCCCGCTCGGCGGCCGCGTCGCGCAGACTCGGCCGCGCCGCGGGCCACGCGGCCACCGCGAGCAGCTCGTCTCCCTGACGCTCCGGCAGGCGTTGCCACAGCTCCTCGGTGATGAACGGCATCACGGGGTGCAGCAGCCGCAGGGCCGCGTCGAAGCAATAGGCGAGCACCGCGTGCGCATCTCCCGCCAGCCGCGGTTTCACGGCCTCGACGTACCAGTCGGCGAGCTCCTTCCACACGAAATCGAAGCAACGCTTCGCCGCCTCGTCCAGCCGGAACTGCTCGAGCGACGTGGTGGCTTCGTGGATCGCGTCCTGCGCCCGCGAGAGAATCCAGCGGTCGGCGAGCGGCAGGCGCCTCACGTCGAGCGCGTCGATCGGCCGCACCTGCGCGGGTAGCTGCGCCAGGATGAGCCGTCCCAGATTCCACAGCTTGTTCGCAAAGTTCCGTCCCGGCGCGAAGGTGGTCTCGAGGTCCTCGGGGTCGAGGATCAGATCGGACCCGAGCGATACCCCCGCGATCGCCGTCCAGCGCAACGCGTCGGCGCCGTACAGCCGGACGACATCGAGCGGATCGATCCCGTTGCCGAGCGACTTCGACATCTTGCGGTGCTGGGTGTCGCGCACGGTGCCGTGCAGGTACACCACGGCGAACGGGCGTTTCCCGAGGAAGTGGTAGCCGGCCATGATCATCCGGGCGACCCAGAAAAACAGGATCCCGGGGTAGAAGCGCTTGAGGTCCGGCGTCTCGTCCGGCCAGCCCAGGGTGGCAAACGGCCACAGCCAGGACGAGAACCACGTGTCGAGCACATCGGGGTCTTGCTCCACCGGGCCGCCGCATTTCCGACACTGCGTGGGATCCTCGCGGTCGGCCCACTGCTCGCGGCAGCGGACGCAGGTGAACACGGGGATGCGCTGCCCCCACCACAGCTGCCGCGAGATGTTCCAGTCGCGGAGGTGCTCCAGCCAGTGCACGTAGGTCGCCCCCCAGCGCTCGGGAACGAGTCGGACCTCGCCGGTTCGGTAGGCGCGCAGCGCGGGTTCGGCGAGCGGTTGCATCTTCACGAACCACTGGTCGGAGAGTCGCGGCTCGACCACGGTGTCGCAGCGGTAGCAGTGGCGCACCGCGTGCTGGTGCGGCGCGACCTTCTCTAACAGCTTCCGCTCGCGCAGCATCTGGACGATGATCTCCCGCGCCTCGAAGCGATCCAGCCCGCGGACTTCTGGGGGGACCCGACCTCCCGTCTCCTGCCCCGGCTCCTCGCCCATCGTCCCGTTTTCCCGGATGACGAGCGGCGCGGCGAGGTGGTGGCGCTGCCCGATCTCGAAATCGTTGGCGTCGTGCGCGGGCGTCACCTTGACGACCCCGGTGCCGAACGCGGGATCGACGGCGTCGTCCGCGATGATCGGGATCGGCAGGTCGGTGATGGGGAGGCGCGCCGTCTTTCCCACGAAGCCGGCGTGCCGCTGGTCCGTGGGGTGCACCGCGAGCGCGGTGTCCCCGAGCAGCGTCTCGGGGCGCGTGGTCGCGACGGTGAGATAGGGCGCCGCGCCCCGCTCCACGGGATAGCGGATGTAATAGAGGTTCCCGGTCTCGTCGGCGAACTCGGCTTCCTCGTCCGACAGGGCGGTGCGGCAGCGCGGGCACCAATGGATCACCCGGTGGCCGCGATAGATCAGCCCCTCTTCCCACAGCCGCACGAACACCTCGCGCACCGAGCGCGTGTAGGCGGGGTCGAACGTGAACCGCGTGCGGCTCCAGTCGCAGGAGCAGCCGATCACTTTGAGTTGCTCGAGAATGGTGTGGCCGGTCTCGCGCACGTACTCCCAGACCCGCGCCACGAACCGCTCGCGACCGAGGTCGAACCGGGTCTTACCCTCTTTCGCGATGAGCCGCTCGACCGCGTTCTGCGTCGCGATGCCGGCGTGATCGGTGCCGGGGAGCCAGAGCGCCTCGCGTCCGCGCATGCGCTCGAAGCGGATGAGCAGGTCCTGCGTCACGTTGTTGAGCCCCTGGCCCATGTGCAGCACGGCCGTGACGTTGGGCGGAGGGATCACGATGACGTAGGGCTGTTTGGGCGAGTCCACGTGGGCGGTGAAGACGCCCCGGTCGAGCCAGCGCTGGTAGGTGACGGGCTCGACGTCGTGCGGAGTGTACTGGGGCGGAAGCTCGAACGTGGGCTGCGGCATTCCTTAATATAGAAACGCTCGGATGGCGGGCGCGCGACGCGCGCGGCGCGGTGCCACGCAGCGCCTGTTCGACCGTCGGGCGCCCTGCTAGAATATCCCTTAAATGCCCGACGAATCAAACGTTCTACCTACCAGTCGCATCGCGCGCTGGCTCACGCTCGGCGCGCTCATCCTGCTCGGCGTGCTGTTGTATTTCCGCGACGGGCGGCGCGTCCCGCCGCTACCCGCTCCCGCCGCGGCCGGCCAGCCGGCGCCCTAACCGGATGGCGGGGTCCCAGATTTCCGTCACGCTCCCCGACGGGAGCGAGAAGCGCATCCCGGCCGGCAGCACGGGGGCCGATCTCGCCAAGGCCATCGGCCCCGGGCTCGCCAAGGCCGCCCTCGCCGCCCGCGTCGACGGCCAGGTGTGGGACTTGAGCCGCCCGCTGCCCGACGGCGCCACGGTCGCCCTCCTCACCGACAAGGACCCGCAGGCCCTCGACGTCCTGCGCCACTCGTCCGCCCACGTGCTCGCCACCGCCGTGCGCCAGTTGTTTCCGCACGCGAAGATCGGCTTCGGGCCGCCCATCGCGGATGGCTTCTACTACGATTTCGCGGTCCCCACGCCGTTCACGCCCGAAGACCTCGAGCGGATCGAGGCGCATATGCGGCAGGTGATGCAGGCGGATTACCCCTTCGTGCGCGAGGAAGTGGACCGCGCCGAGGCGAAACGGCGCTTCGCCGACGACCCGCTCAAGCTGGAGCGCATCGACGACCTCGGTCCCAATGAGGTGATCTCGGTCTATACCGACGGGCCGTTCGTGGACCTGTGCCGCGGTCCGCACGTCCCGAGCACGGGGCGGATCAAGCACTTCAAGCTGCTGCACGCCGCGGGCGCATACTGGCGCGGCGATGAGCGGCGCCAGATGCTGCAGCGCATCTACGGCACGGCGTGGTTCCGGGCGGAGGACCTCGCCGCCTACTTGCGGCAGCTCGAGGAAGCCAAGAAGCGCGACCACCGCATCCTGGGGAAGCAGCTCGACCTGTTCTCGATCCAAGAGGACGTCGGCCCCGGGCTCATCCTGTGGCACCCCAAGGGCGCCATGGTCCAGTTCCAGCTGCGGCGCTTCGTTGAGGACGCCCTGCTCGAGCGGGGCTACCAGCTGGTCTACACGCCGCACCTGACGCGCGAGCAGCTGTTCTGGCGCTCGGGCCACCTGCCGCTCTACGCCGCAAACCAGTTCCCCGCGATGGCCGCGGGCGGCGGCGAGTCCGAGGACGTGCGCTATCGGGTGAAGCCGATGAACTGCCCCATGCACATCCTCATCTACGCGTCGCAGCAGCGCAGCTACCGCGACCTGCCGCTGCGCCTGGCCGAGATCGCCAACGTCTACCGCAACGAGCGCTCGGGCACCCTGCTCGGTATGCTCCGCGTGCGCGGGCTCACGATGGACGACGGGCACATCTTCCTGCGCCCCGAGCAGATTGAAGCCGAGATCTTCCACCTGCTCGATCTCGTCGATCTGGTGCTCGGGCAGACGTTCGGGCTCACCTACCGCGTGGATCTCGCCACGCGACCGGCGGAGAAGCTCGGCGACGATGCGCTGTGGGACCAGGCGGAGCGGGCCCTCGAGGACGCGCTCAAACGCCGCCGCGTCAGCTACCGCCTCGATCAGGGCGGCGGGGCGTTCTATGGACCGAAGATCGACATCAAGTTCAACGACGCCATCGGTCGCGAATGGCAGGGCGCCACGATCCAGCTCGACTTCCAGCTGCCCGAGCGGTTCCAGCTCGAATACACGGGCGAGGACAACCGGCCCCATCGCCCGGTGATGATCCACCGCGCGGTGTACGGCACGCTCGAGCGATTCGTGGGCTTCCTGATCGAGCACTTCGCCGGCGCGTTTCCGCTATGGCTCGCGCCGGAGCAGGTGCGGGTGCTGCCGATCAGCGACGAGCAGCTCGAGGCGGCGCGCGGCCTGTACACCCGGTTACGCGGGGCGGGCATCCGCGTCCACTTGGACGAGCGCAGCGAAACGCTCAACTACAAGATCCGCGACGCGGAGACCCAGAAGGTGCCCTACATGGCCGTGGTCGGCCAACGCGAAGCTGCCGCTGGTACCGTCGCCGTGCGGGCCCGCGGCGCGGGCCCGAAGCAGGAAATCATCGCGGTAGAGGCGTTCCTGGAGCGGCTGGCGACGGAGATTCGCACCCGCGCGCTCGCGCCGTTAACTTGAAGAGACCCTGAGGTTAACCATGTCGGACGCCACCACTCCCGTCATCTTGAGCGCCGTGCGGACCCCGATCGGGAAGTACCTGGGCGCGCTGGCGAGCGTGCGGGCGCCGGCGCTCGGCGCGCTGGTGATCGGCGAGGCGGTGCGCCGCGCCGGCGTGGAGCCCGCCGCGGTGACCGAGGTGATCGTCGGGAACGTGCTCCAGGGCGGGGTGGGCCAGGCGCCCGCGCGCCAGGCGGCGATCGGCGCCGGTCTCCCCGGCACCATCCCCTCCCTCACGATCAACAAGGTGTGCGGCTCCGGGCTCAAGGCGGTGATGCTCGCCGCGCAGGCGATCAAAGCCGGCGACGCGACGTGCGTCGTGGCGGCCGGCATGGAGTCGATGTCCAACACGCCCCACTACCTGTTCGGGCTGCGCGGCGGCCTACGGGCTGGCAACAGCGAGCTCGTCGACGGGATGATTTACGACGGCCTGTGGGATTCGTTTTCCAACAGCCACATGGGGAGCTTGGCGGAGTACACCGCCACCAAAGCGGGCGTGTCGCGCGCCGATCAAGATCGCTTCGCGCTCGCCAGCCACGAGAAGGCCGTGGCGGCGCTCGAGGCGTGCCGCTTCAAGGCGGAGACCGTGCCGGTCACGGTGAGCGGCAAGAAGGGCCCGAGTGTGGTCGAGAAGGACGAAGGGCCCCGCAAGGACACCTCGCTCGCGGCGCTCGCGGCGCTCCCGCCGGCGTTCCCACCCGGGGCAACCGTGACGGCCGGGAACGCCGCGGCGGTGAACGACGGCGCCAGCGCGCTGGTCGTCGCCACGCTGGCGTTCGCCCGCACGCACGGGCTCACGCCGCTGGCGCGCATCACGGGCTATGCGACCGGCGGCGGCGAGCCGCGCGACCTGTTCTTCGCGCCCATCGTCGCGGTCCAAACCCTCATGGCGCGGGCCAACACGACGATCGGTGACTACGATCTGATTGAGGCGAACGAAGCGTTCGCGGCGCAAATGCTGGCCGACGGGCGCGCCTTGGACTGGGATTGGGACCGGGTCAACGTGAACGGCGGGGCGATCGCCCTGGGACACCCCATTGGCGCCTCGGGCGCGCGGGTGCTGACGACGCTGTTATATGCCCTCAAGCAGCGCCAAAAACGGACCGGACTCGCCACCCTGTGCCTCGGGGGCGGGAACGCAGTGGCCCTCAGCGTGGAGATGCTCTGATGCCAGAGTCGTTGCTTGCCCCCGCGCGGTCCTCGCTCGCCCTGCGCCGCAGCGCGGCCGTCGCGCTGGGCGCGGCCGCCGTCGCCGTCGCGGCCCAGGTCTCGGTCCCCCTGCTGGGCACGCCCGTGCCGCTCACGCTGCAGCCGCTCGCGGTGCTCGTCGTGGGCGGGCTCCTCGGTCCCGGCCTCGGTGCGAGCTCGCTCATCCTCTATTTGGCGCTCGGCGCTGCCGGCCTCCCCGTGTTCACGCCGTTCGGCGCCCCGGGCCTCGCGCGCCTGCTCGGACCCACCGGCGGCTACCTGCTCGCCTATCCGGTCGCGGCGTTCGCGGTCGGCCGGCTGGTGGGTGACGGCCGGCGCGTCGGCCGGGTGGCGCTCGCCGCGCTCGCCGGCCTCCTGCTCATCCACCTGGGGGGCTTGGCGCAGCTCGTGCTGCTCACCGGGAGCGCGCGCCTCGCCGCGCGACTGGGCACGTTCCCCTTCCTCCTCGGCGATCTCGGGAAACTCGCCATCGCCGTGCTGATCCTGAAGTCCACCACCCCAGCCCTGCGCGCGCGCCTGTGACGGCGCGCGTTGGCGTTTGGGGGGCCCGCACGCCGTGAGTCGGGTCGCCGTGGTCGGAGCCGGGACGATGGGTCGCGGCATCGCCCAGGTGTTCGCGCAGCACGACTGGGACACGGCGCTCATCGACGTGTCGCGCCCGGCGCTCGACGAGGCCATGAGCGCGATTCGGGCGAACCTGGACCGCCAGGTGAGCAAGGGCGCGCTCGCCGCTGCCGCGCGCGACAGCGCGCTCGCCCACCTCGTCGTCGATACGCGGCTTGATCCCGCGGGCGCCGCCGACCTCGTGATCGAGGCTGCCACCGAGAACCCGGAGGTCAAGTTCTCGATCTTCCGCGAGCTCGACCGGATCGCGCCGCCGGCGGCGCTGCTCGCGAGCAACACGTCCGCCATCTCTATCACGGCGATCGCGGCCCAGACGCGGCGCGCGCCCCGAGTGATCGGGATGCATTTCATGAATCCGGTCCCGCTGATGCCGCTCGTCGAGGTGGTCCGCGGCCTCGAGACCGCGGCGGAGACCGTGCAGCAGACGTGTGAGATCGCCCAGGCGCTCGGGAAGACGCCGGTCGAGGTGCGGGACTCGCCCGGGTTCGTGGCGAACCGCGTCCTCATGCCGATGATCAACGAGGCGGTGTTCTGCGTCATCGAGGGCGTAGCCGCCCCGGAGGCGGTGGACGCGGTGATGCGGTTGGGCATGAACCACCCGCTCGGGCCGCTGGCGCTCGCCGACCTGATCGGGCTCGACGTTTGTCTCGCCGTCCTCGACGTGCTGCACCGCGATCTCGGCGACGACAAGTACCGCCCGGCGCCGCTGTTGCGCACGATGGTGGCCGCCGGGCGGCTGGGTCGCAAAAGCGGGCGCGGCTTCTATGTCTACCGCGATTGAGCCCGCCGGCGGGCTCTCCGAGACCCAGCGCCAGATCGTCGAGCTGGCGCGGGAGTTCGCCCGCAGCAAGATCGAGCCGCACGCGGCCGAGTGGGACCGCACGCAGCACTTCGCCCGCGACGTCATCGCCGAGCTGGGCCAGCTCGGCTTCCTCGGGATGTGCACGCCTGAGGAATACGACGGCATGGGGCTGGACACGCTTACGTATTGTCTCGCGCTCGAGGAAATCGCGGCGGCGGACGCGAGCATCGCCCTGTCCATCGCCATCCATAACGCGCTCCCCACGACCATGCTGGTGCGACACGGCAGCGCGGCCCAGAGGGAGCGCTGGCTGCGGCCCATGGCGCGCGGGGAGCTGTTGGCGGGCTTCGCCCTCTCCGAGCCCGACGCGGGGTCGGACGCGGCGGCGCTGCGCACGCGCGCCGCGTTGGACGGCGATCGCTGGCGCCTGAACGGCGCCAAGGCGTGGGCGACCAACGGGGGCACCGCCGACGTCATGATGGTGATGGCGCGCAGCGAGCGCGGTATTGCGGCGTTCATTGTGCCGACCGATACGCCCGGTTATCGTGCGGGCGCGCCGGAGGACAAGATGGGCCTGCGCGCCTCCAACACCGTCGCGGTCGCGCTCGAGGACCTGACGCTCGATGCCGACGCGCTGCTCGGCACGGCGGGCCAGGGCTTCGCCTACGCCATGGAGGCCCTCGATGTCGGTCGGCTCGGGATCGCGGTGCAGGCGACCGGCATCGCGCGCCGAGCGCTCGAGCACGCCGTCGCCTACTGCGGTGAGCGCAAGCAGTTCGGCGTGGCCCTCCGCGAGTTCGAGGCTGTGCAGTTCAAGCTGGCCGACATGGCGACGCGGGTGGAAGCAGCGCGGGCGCTCGCCCATGCGGTCGCGGCGCGCAAGGACCGCGGGGAGGACTTCACCGCGCAGGCCAGCATGGCCAAGCTGTTCGCCTCAGAGACCGCGATGTGGGTCACCACGCAGGCGGTGCAATTGTTCGGCGGGTACGGCTACATGCGCGATTTCCCCGTCGAGAAACTGTTCCGTGACGCGAAGGTCACCGAGATCTATGAGGGCACCAGCGAAATCCAGCGGATCGTCGTCGCGCGCGGCCTCTATCCTCAGGGCTAGCGCCGGCCCCGCGCCTGCGGCGCCCCCACCGGTCGCGCTATTCGACCTGCTCGCCGAGCACGAGCACGAGCAGGTGAGCGCGTACTACGACCCCGCCACCGGGTATCGCGGGATCATCGCGATCCACTCGACCGTGCTCGGTCCGGCCCTCGGTGGGACGCGCTTCTGGGACTACCCCGACGACACCGCCGCCCTGGTGGACGCCCTGCGGCTGGCGCGCGGCATGACCTACAAGGCGGCGGTGGCGGGGCTCAACCTGGGCGGCGGCAAGAGCGTCATCCTCGGGAACAACCGCACCACGCGCCGCGAGGCGCTGTTCCGCGCCCACGGCCGACACGTCGAATCGCTCAAGGGGCGCTACATCACCGCCGAGGACGTCGGCACCACGACCGGCGATATGGAGTACATCAAGGCCGAGACCAACCACGTCACCGGCCTCATCGGCAAGTCGGGCGACCCCTCGCCCGTCACGGCGTACGGCGTGTTCCGCGGCATCAAGGCGTGCGCCGCGCATCGCTACGGCTCCGACAGCTTGCGCGGCAAGCACGTGGCGGTGCAGGGCGTCGGCTCGGTGGGGTATCAACTGGCGAGGTTGCTGCACGCCGATGGCGCCCGGCTCACCTGCACCGATATCGATCCCGAGCGGGTCCGGCGCGTGGTAACCGAGCTGGGCGCGGTGGCCGTGGGCACGGACGAGATCTACGAGGTGGCGGCCGATATCTTCGCTCCGTGCGCGCTCGGGGCCGTGATCAACGACGCCACGATCGCCCGGCTCCGGGTCGCGATCGTCGCGGGCGCGGCGAACAATCAGCTCGCCGAGGACCGGCACGGCGACTTGCTCGAGGCGCGCCACATTACCTACGCGCCGGACTATGTGATCAACGGGGGCGGCCTGATCAACGTGAACGCCGAGCTCCACGGCTGGGCGCCCGAGCGAGCGCGCAGCAAGGCCGGCGAGATCTACGACACCATCCTGCGGGTGTTCGAGATCGCGGGCGAGGAGGGCATCCCCAGCTACCGAGCGGCGGACCGACTGGCGGAGCAACGCATCGCCCTCATCGCCAAGGTGCGGCGTAACTTTGTCTGAGGCGATCTACGTCGGCGCGGACCACGCGGGGTTCCGGCTGAAGCAGCAGCTCGTGGACGAGCTCAAGCGGCTCGGCTACCAGCCGGTGGACGTCGGCCCCAAGACGCTCGATCCGGCGGACGACTACCCGGATTACGCCCGGCCCGTCGCCGCCGCCGTGAGTGCGGGGAAGGCGCGCCAGGGGGTCTTGACCTGCGGCACGGGGCTCGGCATGGCCTACGTGGCTAACCGCTTCCCGCACGTGCGCGCCGCCGTGGCGTGGAGTCCGGAGGTCGCTGAGCTGGCCCGCAAGCACAACGACGCCAACGTGCTCGTCTTGCCGGCGCGGTTCGTGAGCGAGGAGGAAGGAATGACGATCCTGCACAAGTGGCTCGAGACCGCCTTTGAAGGCGGGCGGCATGCGCGCCGCGTCGGGAAGATCGATCCGTGACCGACCGCCGCACCCCGCTCGCCAAGGCCGACCCGGCCATCGCCCGGCTGATCCGCCGCGAGGTGGAGCGCCAAGAGCATGGCCTCGAGCTGATCGCGAGCGAGAACTTCGTCTCGGTCGCGGTGCTCCAGGCGATGGGGACCGCACTCACCAACAAGTACGCCGAAGGGCTACCGCGGAAGCGCTACTACGGCGGCTGCGAGGTGGTGGACGAGGTCGAGCAGCTCGCGATCGACCGCGCCAAGGCCCTGTTCCAGGCCGACCACGCCAACGTGCAGCCGCACTCGGGCGCCCAGGCGAATCTCGCCGCCTACCTCGCCGTGGCGCGACCGGGCGACACGCTGCTCGGGCTGGCGCTGCCGCACGGCGGCCACTTGACCCACGGCGCGCCCGTGAACTTCTCGGGCACGCTGTTTCGGGCGACGCACTACGGCGTGCGCGAGGACACGGGCCGCATCGACTACGAGCAGGTGCGCGAGATCGCGCGCCGCGAGCGGCCGCGCATCCTCGTCGGCGGCGCCAGCGCCTACGCCCGCATCATCGACTTCGCCGCCCTCCGCAGCATTGCCGACGAGGTGGGCGCCATCTTCGTGGTGGACATGGCGCATTTCGCCGGACTGGTCGCCGGTGGTGTGCATCCCTCGCCCGTGCCACACGCCCAGATCGTCACGACGACCACTCACAAGACGCTGCGCGGCCCGCGCGGCGGCATCATCCTGTGCCAGGAAGCGTTCGCCAAGGACGTCGACAAGCAGGTGTTTCCGGGCATCCAGGGTGGGCCGCTCGAACACGTCATCGCCGCGAAAGCGGTGGCGTTGGGCGAAGCGCTCACGCCCGACTTCAAAGTGTACGCCGCTCAGGTCGTGCGGAACGCGCAGGCCCTCGCTGGGGCCCTCAGCGCGCGCGGCTTTGCGATCGTTTCGGGCGGCACCGACACGCACCTGATGCTGGTCGACCTGCGCCCCAAAGCGCTCACGGGCCAGGAAGCCCAGGCGCTGCTCGACCGCGCCGCGATCACCGTCAACAAGAACACCATTCCGGGCGACCCCCAGTCGCCCTTCGTGACGAGCGGGGTGCGCATCGGCACGGCCGCCGTGACCACGCGCGGCTTCACGGAAGCCGAGATGGCCATCGTGGCTGGCTTCATCGACGAGGTGCTGACCCGGAAGGACGACGCCACGCTGGCCCGCGTGAAGGCGGCCGTGCGCGAGTTGACGCGACAGTTCCCCCTCTACGCCGCGCCGACCCGCCGGGCCGTGGCCTCGCACCATGACCGCTAGCGGCGGCGCCGGCGGCCAGAGCGGCGCCGGGGGGGCGGGAGGCGGCGGCTCCTCGGGCCGGCCCCCGCGCGGCTCGGGCGGCTTCACCGTGCACCCTGCCGAAGAGCTCGAGGTCTACTTCAACGAGGTCGCCCACGGTCGCCCGGTCGGCTTCGTAGCGTCGGCCAAGTGGAAGCCGCCCACCGACGTCTACGAGACCGCCGAGGCGCTCGTCGTCTGCATGGATATCGCCGGGATGCGCGCCGAGGACTTTAACGTCGAGTTCGCCGACGGCCTCTTGACCATCAGCGGCGAACGCACGCTCCGGCGCGAGGGCAAGCCCCATTACCACGCCATGGAAGTGCAAGTGGGCCCCTTCGAGCGGCGCTTCCGCCTGCCCGTGCCCGTCGACCCCGAAAGCATCCGCGCCACCTATGAACAGGGCTTCCTCGAAGTGCGGCTCACCAAGCTGCCGACCCGGTTGTCGGGTCCACAGTCGGTCCGGGTCCGCTAGTGGACACCCTCCCCGTCCTGCCGCTCGGCCAGCTCGTCGTCTACCCCCACGTCGTGCTGCCGCTCGCCCTGACTGACCCCCAGGCCGTGCAGCTGATCGACGAGGTGGTGCAGGGGAACAAGCGCCTGCTGCTCGGCGTGGTGAAGCCGGTCGGGGGCGCCGAGCCTCCGGAGGGGGCCGTGATGCACGCGCACGCCGACGAGCTGTACGAGGTCGGCACGCTCGGCACGGTCGTCCGCATGCTCAAGCTGGGCGACGGCTCGGTGCGCGTGATGGTGCAGGGGCTCGAGCGGGCTCGGCTGACCGAGGTGACGCCCGCCGAGCACTGGCTCGTCGCGCGCTACGAGACCCTCGTCGCTCCGGCCGTCGAGGACGCCCGCACCGAGGCGCTGAAGCGCACCGTGCACGCGCAGTTCTCCCGCGTGATCGACATCGCCCCCTACTTGGGCGAGGAGCTGCACGAAGTGCTCGCGGGTATCACCGACGCGGGGAAGCTCGCCGATTTCGTCGCCGCCAACTTGGACCTGGCGCTGCCGGCGAAGGCCGAGCTGCTCGCGCTCGACGACGTGAACCGCCGTCTCGAGCGGCTCGCCGAACTCCTGGGCCAGGAGCTGCAGGTGCTCGAGGTCGGCAGCCAGATCCAAGAGAAGGTGCGCACGCGACTCGACCAGAACCAACGCGAGTACGTGCTGCGCGAGCAGCTGCGGGTGATCCGCCAGGAGCTGGGGGAGGAGGAGGGTGGGGACGAGCTCACCGAGCTCGGCCAGCGGCTCGAGCAGGCCGGCCTCTCCGCCGAGGCGAAGAAGGTCGCCGAGCGCGAGCTCAAGCGGCTGCGCCAGATGCCGCCGCAGTCGGCCGAGTACCACGTGGCCCGCACCTACCTCGACGTGTTCGCCTCGCTGCCGTGGAACCGCACGTCCGACGACCGGCTCGACTTGAAGGGGGCCCGCGACATCCTCGACCGCGACCACTACGACTTGAAGGCGGTGAAGGAGCGCATTCTCGAATACCTCGCCGTGCGCACCCTGAACCGGGAAGCGCGCGGCAGCATCCTCTGCTTCGTGGGCCCGCCGGGCGTGGGGAAGACCTCGCTCGGCCAGAGCATCGCGGAAGCGCTGGGGCGCCGCTTCACGCGCGTCTCGCTCGGCGGCGTGCGCGACGAGGCGGAAATCCGCGGCCACCGCCGCACCTACGTAGGCGCGCTCCCCGGGCGCATCATCCACGCGTTGCAGCGCTGCGAGACGCGGAACCCCTTGCTCATGCTCGACGAGGTCGACAAGATGGGCGCGGACGTACGGGGCGATCCCACGGCCGCCCTGCTCGAAGTGCTCGACCCGGCTCAGAACGGCACGTTCGTCGACCACTACATCGATGTGCCGTTCGATCTCTCGGGCGTCATGTTCATCGCCACCGCCAACAGCCTGGCGCCCATTCCCGACCCCTTGCTCGACCGGATGGAAGTTCTCACCTTACCGGGGTACACCCCGGGCGAGAAGCTCGCGATCGCGAAGCGCTACCTCCTGCCGCGCCAGCTCCAGGAGACAGGCCTCACCGCGGGGCGGGCCAGCGTGGCCGACGGCGCGCTCGAGCGCCTCATCGCCGAGTACACGCGCGAGGCCGGGGTGCGCCAGCTCGAGCGCGAGATCCAGGGCGTGCTGCGCAAGGCGGCGCTGGAGGTGGTGGAAGGGCGGACCGAGGCGCTCAAGATCTCCGCCAAGACGTTGGAGAAGTACGCCGGCCTGCCCAAGGTCCAAAGCGAAGTGGCGGGACGCAGCCCCGAAGTGGGCGTGGCGACCGGGCTCGCGTGGACCCCCGTCGGCGGCGACATCATGTTCATCGAGGCGATCCAGATGCCGGGCAAGGGGCAGATTACCCTCACCGGACAGCTGGGCGACGTGATGAAAGAATCCGCCCAAGCCGCGTGGAGCCTGCTACGGGCGCGCGCCGCCGCGCTGGGGATCCCGCTCGAGGCGTTCACCCTGTCGGACGTGCACCTCCACGTGCCGGCGGGCGCCGTGCCCAAAGACGGGCCTTCGGCCGGGATCACGATCGCGACCGCGCTGGCGTCGCTGTTATGCCGCCGGCCCGCCCGCCACGACGTGGCGATGACCGGCGAGCTGACCCTGCGCGGCCGCGTGCTCCCGATCGGCGGGCTCAAAGAGAAGCTGACCGCCGCGGCGCGCGCCGGCGTGAAGACCGTGCTCGTGCCGGCGCGCAACCAGAACGAGATCATCGAGGTGCCCGACGAAGTGAAAAAGCTGCTCGAAATCCGGCCCGTGGACACGATCGATGAGGTGCTCGAGCTCGCGCTGCTCGAGCCGCGGCCGTCCAGCCCCGGCGTGGTGCGGCCGCGGCCGTCGGGACCGGCGGAGGCGCGGCCGTGAGCGACGACGTCACCCTCGAGCAAGCATTCCAGCGGATCGGCCAGCGCGACGGCCGCTACCACGAGCGCGGCTACCTGTTCGTGCTCGCCGCCCTCGAGTACGCGCAGGCGCGGCTGCCGGCGCGCCGTCACCTGAGTGGCGCCGAGCTCGCCTGGGCGTGCCGCGACTTCGCCTGGGAGCAGTTCGGGCTGCTCGCCCCCGCCGTGCTCGGGCACTGGGGCATCGCCAGCACCGAGGACCTCGGGGCGATCGTGTTCACGCTGATCGACGTCGGGCTGCTGGCCCGCCAGCCGAGCGACAAGCCGGAGGACTTCGACGCGGTGTACGCGTTCGCCGAGGTGTTCCGCGCCGGGTATCGCTGGCCTGGGGTCGAGCGCGGGTAGCGGGCGGTGGACCGGGTGAAGGGGGGGTGAAGGGGGTGCCGCATGGAAGACGTCAGGGCGTGGCCCGCCTGTCGCAAGTGTCAGCAGGGTCTCCTCATTCCGTTATCGGACTACGGCCGCGACGGCGCGCCGATCACCTACAAGGCGTGGGTCTGTAGCAACCCCGAGTGCGGGTTCAACATCCGCATCGATAACGGGGAGATCTCCTTCGGTCGCGCCGTCGGCCAGAGCTTCAAATAGGCTTGGACGCCGTGCGCGCGCCCGCCGTGAGTGGGCGCTTCTATCCGGGAACGCGACCCGAGCTCGAGCGCGCCGTGCGAACCCTGCTCGACGCCGTGCCCACCCCCACCCCCGCTCCCGCGCGCGCGGCTATGGCCCCCCACGCCGGCTACATCTATTCGGGGCTCACGGCGGCGCACGTCTTCGCCCGGGTCGACATCCCGCCCGTGGTCGTGATCGTGGCGCCCAATCACACCGGCGTGTGCCGCGCGCCGGGCGGCGCGTCGCTGTGGGAGGCGGGGGCGTTCCGCACCCCGCTCGGCGACGTCGCCGTGGACCAAGGGCTGGCGGACGCCCTGCTCGCCGTCTCGCCGCTCGTCGCTCCCGACCACGCGGCGCACGCCCAGGAGCACGCGGTCGAGGTCGAGCTGCCGTTCCTGCAGCTGCGGCGCCCCGACGTGCGCATCGTCCCCCTGGTGCTGGCGTGGGACGCCTGGGACGGGTGTGAAGCGCTCGGGCGGGCGCTCGCGGGACTGGTGGGGCGCTGGCCCGAGCGCGTGCTGCTGCTCGCCTCGAGCGACCTGAACCACTACGAGCCGGCGCGCGTCTCGGAGCGCAAAGACCGCCGCGCCCTCGAGGCGGTCGTCGCGCTCGACGGCGCCGAGCTGCTGGCGCGCTGCCGGCGCGAGCACATCTCGATGTGCGGCCGCGCCCCGACGGCGACCGTCCTCGCCGCGACGCGGGCGCTCGGCGCGGCGCAGGCGGAGATCGTGCATTACAGCCATTCCGGGATGGTGACGGGGGAGGAGGACGCGGTGGTGGGCTACGGTGGGGTGGTGATCGGGTGAATCCCGTGCCGGTGCTCGCGGCCACGGAGGCCGCCGCGTGGGACGCGGCGGCGCGCACCCAGTACCGCATCCCGTCGCGCGTGCTCATGGAGGCCGCGGGTCGCGCCGTCGCGCACCTTGTGCTGCACGACTTCCCCGACGTGCGCCGTCGCGGTGCGCTCGTGGCCGCCGGGGCGGGCAACAACGGCGGCGACGGCTGGGTGGCCGCCCGCGCCCTCCACGCGAGCGGCGTGCCCGTCTGGGTCGCCGCCCTCGATCCCAAGACCGACGATGCGATCGACAATCGCGCGCTCGCCCGCGTCGACGGCGTGCGCGAGCTCGGTCGTGAAGAGTCGTGGCCCGCTACCGCCGTGGCGCTGGACGCGCTGCTCGGCACCGGCGCCTCGGGCCCCGCTCGCGGCGACGTGCTCGCCCTCGCCCAGCGCCTCGTCACCTACGGCGCGCCGATCGTCGCGGTGGACGGGCCCACCGGCCTCGACCTCTCCACCGGCGAAGCCCATGGCCCGCTGCGCGCCGACGTCTCGATCACCTTCGGGGGCCGCCGGCGCGGACACCTGCTGGCGCGCGACTGGTGCGGCAAGGTGGTCGTCGTGGATATCGGCCTGCCGCCACCCGATCCCCTGTGGCCCGTCCTCGTCACCGATGCCTGGGCCGGCGCCCGGCTGCCGAAGCTCGCCCCCACGATGCATAAGGGCGATCGCGGCCGCGTGACGGTGGTAGGCGGCTCGGATGGGATGACGGGCGCCGCGCTCCACGCGGCGCGCGCCGCGCTCGCCGCCGGAGCCGGGCTCGTGAAACTCGTCGCGGGGCCCGAGACGATCGCGGCCGCGCGGGCCAGCCTCCCCGACGTCCTCACCGTCGAATCGGCCCTGGGCCCTGCTCTCGAGCCCGAGGTCGGGGAGGCACTCGACTGGGCCGACGCGCTCGTGCTGGGGCCGGGCTTGGGGCGCGCGACCGCCCGCGCGGCGTTTCTCCAAGCCGTGCTCGCCCGCCGCGCGATCCCCACCGTGATCGATGCCGACGCGCTCACGCTGTTCCAGGGTCCCGCGGAGCGGCCACTTGTCCTCACGCCGCATCTCGGCGAGTTTCGCGCGCAGTTCGGGGATCAACTCGCCGACGAGGCCGCGAACGACCGCTGGGCCGCCGCCGCCAAAGCGGCGCAGAAGGTGAAAGCCACGGTGCTCCTGAAAGGCGTGCCGACGGTGATCGCCGACCTGCGAGGCCCGATCCACGTGGTGGCGAGCGGCAATCCCGGGCTCGCGACCGGCGGCAGCGGCGATCTGCTCGCCGGCTTCATCGGTGCCTTCCTGGCGCGCGGCTGCGCCGGCCCCGAAGCCGCCGCGCTCGGTGCCCACGCCCTGGGCCGCGCCGCCGAGCAGGGCGCACGCCAGTGGACCGCCCGGAGCCTGCGGCCCGCCGATGTGCTGGCCGCCCTCGCCGACACCTGGCGCGCCTGGGCCACCACCACGCCCGTCGGATCGCCCGTGCTCACCGTGCTCGAGCCGCCCGAGACGGCGTGAACGGCAACCTCGCCCTCGGGGCCGGCGGTGAGTTCGACCGGCTGCGCGCCCTGTTCGCCCGGCTGGGGTCCGCGGCTCGCGATCTCGGCGACGATTGCGCGCTCGTCCCGATTGGCGGCCGCACACTCGCGGTGAGCATCGATCTCTCACTCGAGCGGGTGCACTTTCGCACCGACTGGCTGAGCTTCCGCGCCATCGGGTGGCGGGCCGCGGCGGCGGCCCTCTCGGATCTCGCAGCCGAAGGGGCCGCGCCGCTCGGCGTGCTCATGACGCTGGGCGTGCCGGGCGACGGTGGCGGCCGCGGGGCGCGGTCGCGCCGGCGCTCCCCGCCTGATCCTGCGACGGAGATCGCGGCGGGCGTGGGGTCCGCCGTGCGCCAGGTCGGGGCGCGCGTGCTCGGCGGGGATCTCGTCCGCTCGCCCCGCTATCTCGTCGACGTGTGCGCGCTGGGACTCGCCGACCCACCCGTGCGCCGCCGCGGCGCGCGGCCCGGCGATGGCCTGTGGGTAACGGGACGCCTGGGCGGTCCCGGGCGGGCGCTCGCCGCGCTGCGACGCGGGCAGCAGCCCCCGCCGCGCGCGTTCCAGCGCTTCGCCCACCCCGAGCCGCGCATCGCGGCGGGCCGCTGGCTCGCCCGTCACGGCGCGCGCGCCCTGATCGATATCTCCGATGGACTGGCGGCCGATGCGGCGCACCTCGCCGCCGCGTCGGGGGTGCGGGCGGAGATCGCCCTCGAGCGGATTCCCTGCTGGGCCGGCGTCAGCCCCCGCGCCGCGGCGCGGAGCGGGGAAGAGTACGAGCTGCTCGTCGCACTGCCGCCCCGCTTCGGCGACGGCGACGCACGCCAGTTCCAGCGCGCCACGGGGCTCGGGCTCACGCGCGTCGGTCGCTGCGCCGCGGGCCGCGGCGTGCGAGTCACCGAGCGCGGCCACCCCGTCCCCGCGCCGGCGGGTTACGATCATTTCCCGGCGGCGTGATCCGCACCCTCCGCTTCTACGTCATGCTCGTGGTGTCGAGCGTCGTTCACGCGGTGCCCGTGATCATCGCCGGGCTGCTCGGCGTCCGCCGTCGCCCGGGCGGGATCTACGACTGGGGGACGAGCGACTGGGCCCGCGACCTCCTCGACGCGGCGGGCACCCCGGTACGCGCAACGGGGCTCGAGCGCATCCCGCGCGATCGCCCGGTGGTGTACGCGTCGAACCACTCATCGATGTTCGATATCTGGGCGCTCGCGGCCACGCTCCCGGGCTCGGTGCGCTTCGTCGGGAAACAGGAGCTCGCGCGCATTCCCCTCGTGGGTCCGGCCATGATCGCCGCGGGACACGTCGTCATCGATCGGCCGCACCCGCGCCGCGCGCTCGCGGCCTACGAGCAGGCGGCCGCCGTGATTCGCGGCGGCGTGTCCGCCATCGTGTTCCCCGAAGGGACGCGGAGCCGCACGGGCGCGCTGCTGCCCTTCAAGAACGCGCCCTTCGGCCTGGCGATCGCGGCCCAGGTGCCCGTGGTCCCGGTGTACGTGCACCACACCTTCGAGATCCTTCCCAAGGGCGGGATCCGCCTGCACCCGCGGCCGATCTTCATCCGCGTGGGTGAGCCGATCGCCACGGCCGGCCTCGGGCTCGAGCGGCGTCAGGAGCTGCGCGATCGCGTCCACGCGGCTATCGTCGCCCTGCAGGCGCGCGTTGACGGCGGCCCCGCCGCCCACTAGGGTAGGGCCACGATGAGCAAGATCATTGCGGTCCACGCGCGCGAGATCCTGGACAGCCGGGGCAATCCCACCATCGAGGCCGAAGTCATGCTCGCGACCGGGGCGTCGGCGCGCGCCGCCGTGCCGAGCGGCGCCTCCACGGGCGCGCACGAGGCCATAGAGCTGCGCGACGGCGACCCCAAGCGGTTCGGGGGCAAGGGCGTGCTCGAAGCGGTGAAGCACGTGAACGAGATCATCGGCCCCCGCCTCGAAGGGATGGCGGCCGATGAACAGATCGCCGTGGATGACGCGATGCTCGACCTGGACGGCACCCCGAACAAGGGCCACTTGGGCGCCAACGCGATCCTCGCCGTGTCGCTCGCGGTGGCGCGGGCGGCCGCCCGCGCGGCCGGGCTCCCCCTGTACCGCTACCTCGGCGGGCCCGCGGCGAACGTGCTGCCCGTCCCGATGATGAACATCCTCAACGGCGGCGCGCACGCCGCGAACACCGTCGACTTCCAGGAGTACATGATCGTCCCGATCGGCGCCGAGACCTTCCCGGAAGGCCTGCGGGTCGGGGTCGAGGTGTTCCACGCCCTCCAGAAGGTGCTGACCAAACGCAACCTCTCCACGGCGGTGGGAGACGAAGGCGGCTTCGCGCCCAACCTCCCGAGTGACGAGGCGGCACTCGACGTGGTGATGGCGGCGATCGAGACCGCGGGCTACGAGGCAGGGAAGGACGTCGCCATCGCCCTCGATCCCGCGGCGTCGGAGCTGTACGAGAACGGCCGCTATGTGTTCAAGAAGAGCGGCGCGGGCACCAAGACCGCGGCGGAGATGGTGGCGCTATTCCAGGGCTGGATCGACCGCTACCCCATCGTGTCGATCGAGGACGGTCTCGCCGAAGACGACTGGACCGGTTGGGCGAAGCTCACTGAGGCGCTATCGCCGCGCGTGCAGCTCGTGGGGGACGACCTCTTCTGCACCAACATCGAGCGGCTGGACCGCGGCATCGAAGAGGGCGTCGCGAACGCCATCCTCATCAAGCCGAATCAGATCGGTACGCTCACGGAGACGCTGCAATGCGTCGCCCACGCGCGCTCGAACGGCTACGGCGCTGTGATCTCGCATCGCTCCGGCGAGACCGAGGACACCTTCATCGCCGATCTCGCCGTCGCGACCGGCGTGGGGCAGATCAAGACCGGGAGCGCCTCGCGCAGCGATCGCGTCGCGAAATACAATCGGCTGCTTCGCATCACCGAGGAGCTCGGGGACGTGGCGTCCTATCCCGGTCGCCACCTGTACGCGCTGTGAGCCCCGCTCGCCTCGCGGGCCTCGTGGCGGCACTCGTCCTCGCGGCGCTCGCCTTCCAGGCCGGCGAGTATTCCACGCTCGACTGGCTCAAGCTGCGGCGTCAGGTCGCCTTGGAGCGCCAGACGGTGCGCGACCTCGAGGTGGAGCTCGACTCGCTGGCGCGGCTGGCCCACGCCCTCGAGACCGACCCCCTCACGCAGGAACGCGCGGCGCGCGAGCAGTTCGGCATGATCCGCACAGGCGAACGGCTGTATCGACTGGTCCCCCGCGTCGACCCCGGGTCGAGCACGACCGAGCACCCGTCCCGCTAGGGACACCGAGGCCTCCCATGGCAGTCACACTCTCGCCAGATGTCACAAAGCAGTTCCTCGCGTCGATCAAACGCTACGTGGCCGAGAACCTCGACCAGGATATCGGCGATCTCAAAGCCCGCATGCTCCTCGACTACGTCCTCAAGGAAATCGCACCGACGGTGTATAACCGGGCGATCACCGACGCCCAGGCATACTTCCAAGGGCGCGTCGCCGATTTGGATGGGGTCTGTTTCGAGAAGGAGTTCGGCTATTGGGTGCAACCCGCG
>WNFJ01194487.1_pt2 | contig 28331 bp, 16 predicted proteins | sample 5400461 | NCBI WGS metagenome assembly WNFJ01 (sample SAMN13153349, study PRJNA577476) | soil metagenome | isolation source: 115 cm saprolite on Douglas fir-dominated hillslope | place: USA:California | collected 2013-09-17
CAGTAAATCAACTGCGCCTCGCCCGGAGGAAATGCAGTCCCGAACTTAGCCATAAACTCTTCTTCTTTGTAGGAGGCGATGTCTCGGGCGGAGGTGAAGCCGGCCTTTACTGCTGCCTGCAGAGATTCTGAACTAGGCGTGACCTGATATAGGCGGTGAATCGTTTTCAGACTCTGCGTGCTGTCCGCGTCCAGCGCGGGCAGGCTCTTGCCCGAAGCATTGATGAAGGCGTTCAGCGGAGTGCGCCCCAAGTCGTAGCCCAGAGGTGCCGCGGCGCGCAGGAATTGAGTTACGTTGGCCGCGGTTTTATCGCTTAGCTTGATGTCTTTCCGCTCGATCATTCGGGCGGTGACCTGGGTTGGGAAACCCATCCGCACTTTGCGGGAAAGATCGCCGGAGTAGGCAGCAAGTCGGTCGGCAGTAGTGTTGCCGGTGTAAATGGCAGGAATGAGAGTCTGCAGGGTCTGGTCGCCGCCGGTACCCGCAAGAGTGTTTAAAGTGTTCTTCCAGGTTGCGATGGTGTCGAAATCTTTTTCGGCGAGTCGAGAGATGTTTGCCGGCGACCCGGCGACGCGTTGCAATTCCTGCGCGAGAGGAGCGTTGTTGAAAGTGAGATAGAGGAACTTACCCTGGAGTTTGAGATTGTCAAGAGTGTGGGAATCAATCTTCAGGTTGGCTGCCTGGGTCCAGAAATCACTTGCATTTGGATTACTGAAGTAGAGGCTGGCGAAGGCCCCCTGCTGGGGAGAGTTCGCCAAGGTGGTGTTGAGCAGGTCTTTGAAGCTATAGGAGGCGCCGAGAGTCTTCAACGCGAGGAGCGTGTTGGTGGAAAAAGTCTGGAAGGCGCTGGTGGCTGCCGTCATCTGCTGATCGTTCAAGCTGACGATTCCAGCCTGAGTTGCCCTGCTGAGAGCGGTCTTTACCGCGCTGACGGGAACCATGGCCAATTGAGATGGATCGGTAGGAAGTCCGGTGCGATAGAGAGCGTAAAGCACATCTTGCCCCAAGCCGCTGTTCTTGCTCTGTTGCGCGGCTTTAGAGGCGAGAGCGATGAGACGAGCATCCCAGTTTGTGGATTGATTGAGCAGAGTGAGGTCCTGCTGGGTGGAAGTTTCCTGAGCCTGCGCGAGGTTGGCGATTCCGCCGATGGATTTCTGCATATCGCTGGCGAGACGCTGATACTCGGGCTGCAGCGGTTGCACGCTCGAAGGAACGACAAGGTTGAGAGTCTCGGACGTTTGGGCATTGAACTTAGCTGTTGAGATAGTAACTTCCTTGTTAGTGGAGTCTACGACTCGGATCTGGATACTGGGAGAAGCACCCTTCCGGTACACATAGGAGAGAGAATATTTACCTTGCGCGTCGCTTTTCGTTTCCTGAAGCTTGACGTCATTTCCGCCGTAAACCACGCTGGAGAGGCGCGTGGTGATTCCGGTAGCGGGCAGGCCGTTATCGAAGGTTAAAGTTCCCTGGATAGTGTACTTATTGTTCGTGATTACTACCGCAGCACTGGTCACTGTGCCGGTGCCTGCAGCGGTGGTCGTGGCTGCAGGCGCGGTGTCGGCTCTCGCCGCCGCTGGCTTGTCGAAGACGACTTCGACTGTGTTGAAGCCGGTCGCTGGAATAGTTACGAATTGTGAAGCGGGCTTTGCCGTGTCGCCGGCAGTGACGATCATCTGGTAGACACCTGCGGGAGAACGCTGGAGACCGGTGACGTCGATGTCTTTCGAGGCGTCGGCCGCTTTGATGGTGACAGGCGGACCGGAGACTTCAGGCTTGAACTCGATATCAACGGTGCCGCCGAGGGGCTGGCGCTGCGGATTGAGTACGCGAATGCGAAGAGTAATATCGCTCTGTGAAACGGCCATACATTCTCCAATGGTTAATCGGACGGACTTAGTTTCTTACCGACAAAACGGTTTCCACCTAAGTCCCACTTCAGTCCGAAAAGATATGTGTCTGTGCTATGTGGGCCTTGATTGTCCCGGGTCCATGAGAAGTAAAGCTCGGCTCCCCAGGCGCTACGCTCGACGTGAGAATTTCCCGAGACCGTTTGCTGCCTAAAGACGCCAACGCCCACGGTCGAGCCTGTAGCTGTCGTAGGAGCGGTGCTGGCGCCGGGGATGTTGGCCTTATATCCACTGGCAAATACTTCCCCGCCCCACTGGGTGGAGTCATTCTGCTTGCCTGCGATTTGGGCCGATCCGCCCCCGGCGACCTGGTTCGATAAGTTGGCGCCGGTCGCGTCCTGCGCGTAAAGGCTCCAGGCAGTCCAGAGGTTAAAGTCGAGGGTCAAGGTATCCTTATCTCGCCCGAGAAGTTCGATACCCGGTAAGAGTTGAACGTAAGGGCTGATCGGGAAACCGCCTTCGGGACTCTGGCCAAGCATGGTGGCGGCGGTCCCGAACAGCATTCCCCGGACGAGACTATTTTTGCCTCCCCACCACAAATGCGGAGTTATTCCTAGAGAGGCCCCTCCGCCGAATTTATCGGAGGTACTCTGTCCTGACACGGAGCCAAAAAACATCAAATCCCCGTTGGTGTGAAGGAAGGGTTTGAGTCCATAGCGAACGGCAGCGCCTAAAGCGAAGCTGGGTCCGGCAAAGACGCCCTTTGGAGTGCGCCCCCGAATACCGCCGAGATTGCCAAAGGATTCGACAGCCTGAAAATCTCCGAGCACTTTATCCGGCTGTCCAGAGATTCCAGCCGCACCTTGGGTGGCGGTGAGGCTGGGAAGAGTGGGATCCGGACCAGTGTCATCCTCGTTGGAGTTTCTTGCGGTAGCAACGACGTTACCGTTTTCGTCCGTAACCGTGACGTCGGTGTAGCCTTCGGGAGGGCCGTCCTGCTTGACCGGAGCATCGTCAGGCTTTTTTCCATCGGTGCCTTTGGGATCGACCAGGGAAGTCGGCTTATTGCCGACGTAGTTGTATAGGTTTAAGCCATCGCCAATTCCGATTGGGTCACAACTTATCCAGCGCCCCAGCCAGGGAGCGCAGTAACGCACGCCGTGGTAGTAGAGCCCGGTTTCTTCATCTCGCTCTTTGCCCGTATAGCGATAACGTTTGAGACTCACTTCGGCCAATGTGTGGCCGGACTGATACGACGTGCTGCCGTAGGGGTAGTACTCTTCGTAGGTAATGACTGCCGCGGTTTCGTCTAACTCGAGGCATGCCGTGCCGAGGTGGTTATCCAACTGGTAGCGGGTGGTGGAACTGGGCAGCGAGCCTTGGGCGGCGGCCAAATCGATGGTTTTGGTTTCGACCAGCGCGACGCGCTTCTTGTCATCCATCACGTGCAGCGTTTCGCGGGCGAGAGTTACGTTTCCTTTGGAGTCGTACTCGCGGTAGAGTTCAAAACTGCCGAGGTAGAAGCGCTCTTTGATTTTTATTCCGGCTGAGGATTCAGTGGTTTTGCGGACACGCTGCCCGGCGGAGTCGCAAACGTAGTAGGTCTTTTGGCCGGAGTGCTGGCTGCCATCTGTGTCGGATGGGCTGACGGCCTGGCGCAGGGTCATCAGCAGCTGGTCTTTGAAGTTCCATTGCATGAGCTGCAGTTGCGGCATGCTGGTCATGTTGCCGTGCAGGTCGTAACTGTAAGGCTCATTCAAAGGCTGGTTGCCGCTGATGGCGGTGCTGCTGAGGCGATTGCCTTTCGTGGCGGCCTCGAGAAGGCTGGTTTCGTTGTAGGAATATGTGCGGCTCCAGCCGGGATCGGCAGGGTTGGCCCCCTGGTGGATGAACTTGAGGAAATTGCCCACGGCGTCGTATTGATATCGCTCGATATATGTTCCGAGGGCATTGCCGTCGCCCTGCGCGGGCGTGAGGAGAAAGCGGGGAACGTCGTTGTAGGAAGTCGCGGTTGGGGGAAGCGCCGCGTTGTTGCCGCCGAGGCCGAGTTGCTCTCGGCCTTTGGCCAGGATGAGGCGATAGATGGCGTCGTAGGTGTAGTCAGCGCTGGGCTCGACGCGCTGGTTGCGGAAGAAGACGGCATTCTGAATATCGGCGTCGTCCTGGATGTGCGTGATGTTGCCGCTGGGGTCGTAGGAGTAAAAGAGATCCTGCACGACTTGCTGGTGGACGGCAGCGCCAGGGCGAGTTGTCGTCAGGTTCGTCATCCGAAATGTGAATGGATCGTACGCATAGGCGGTTTGCGTTGCCGCGTGGCCGAACTGAATGAGAGTGCGCTGGCCTTTCGCGTTGTAGTCAATGTTGGTGACGAAAGGCGTGACGGTTGCCGAACCGCGCAGATTGACGTTGACCGTCTCGAGGAAGGTGGCTTCGTTGTAGGTGATGTGGGCCACACTGCCGTCCGGAGTTGTGAGAGATGTTGGACGGTTCAGAGCGTCATATTGCGTGCCGCTCGTGAAGGTATCGGGCGTGGCGGGAAGGGCTGTGAGGTCGGGCAGGGATTTGTAATCGGCGACGAAGCCGCGAGTGGCGCGCAGCAGATTTCCCTTGAAATCAAACGCCTCGTCTTGTCCGGTGACGGGATTGTGGCCGACATTGGTCAGCGTTCCAGCGGAGTCGCTGTGACGAAAGACTCGCGTCGCGAGATTCAAAGCGGCAGGCTGGCCTTCGCCGTATTCGATTTTGTCGTAGAGCACTTCGACGGCGAGGGTTCGCGGATCGGAGTTGGCCGCATCGGTGCCGAAGACGAATTGGCCCGTGGGACGGCGCAATGCGTCGTAAGTTGTGCGGAAGTTGTGGCCGCGAGTATCCCAGGCACGAATGCCTTTTGCAGTTACGTCGTTCAACATCCAGCGCTGCGCGGCTTCCGTGCTCGACTGGTGGATGTTGTTTTTAAGCATGTCAAAGTCGAAAGACATGACGATGCGGCCCTGCTGATCTCCCGCCTGAACGATCGCATCGCGAACGGAGCGCTGATTTCCCTGGATGTCGAACTCGACGCGGGATGGGAACTTGTTGCCGCCGCCGTTGTCGGCGATGGTGAGGAAGGTGCGACCCATGGAGTCGAAATAGGCGACGGTGGGAGTATTCGCGTGAGCGGCCGCTTTGTTGGCGGCATCCGCTTCGTTGGCGCGGATCACGGGGTCGGGCCAGAGCAGCGCGGCCTGCGCGGCGTTGGCGGGATCGGTGCGAAGGGCAAACCAGGTTGGTGAGTAATCAGCGGCTGGCAGGAGGGCGAAGAAATCGCCGACATCCGGATCTTTTGTCGGGTCGGATTGTAGAACCGTGTCGTTGACGTCCCAGGACTCCTGATGCCAGGGGTCGAAGACTACTTTCTCGTAGGTCTGGTTGGGATGAATCGTCGCAACCACGCGCTCTACAGGGTCGTAGCAAAGGATCGGACTGACGCCTACCTGAACGGCGAATTCGAAGACGTGGCCATTCGTCAGCTGCGAAAAGAATGGTTCGTATTTGCGAATTGGCTTGCCTTTGTTGTTGTAGATTGCCCAGCCACTGCCCGCCCAGCGCGGATCGAAGACCGGGCCTTTGTCGACAACGGGGCCGGGCTCGGCCTGAATGTTCTTTTGAATCTCGCGCCCGAAACCGTCGGAGTAACTGAAGGTGATCTGGGTGACGGTTTGTTGCCCGGGCGCGAAATCGTTGACGTGAGTTTCGCGGGCGATGGTGGCCGCGAACGACGGCAGCCATTTTGTGGCGTCGTTCGGCGACGCCTGGCGGGAATTGTAGAAGCGCATGACGTCATAAACGATGCGGGTGGTTGCGGTGCCGAGAAGAGTTGGAGCGAGCGTGTGAGGGTCGGCGGCGTTGTAGAAGCTGTCGATTTGCTCCTGCGTCAGATCGGCGGTGAAGGTGGCGAGCGAGTCGCCAAGCGTTTCTGTCGTCTTGCCCATCACGGCAGTGCCGGCGACGAGACCGACCGTGTCGAAGGCAACAGTGTTGCGGTTGCCGTTGGGGTCGGTGATCTGAAGCGGCTGCAGGACGCGGTAATCGTTGGACGCAATGACGATGTTGCCAACGGAATCTGTGACTTGGGCGAGAAGCAGATTGTTGGCGTCGTAGTCGATGGCGGTTGCGTTGCCGAATGGATCGACGAAGCGGCGAGGGAGATAGAAGTTTTGCTGCGCTTGCGATTGCTCGAGCGCCGGCGTAGTCGCGGCGGGCGAATAGAAGATGCGGCCCGAGGGTATCCACCAATTGCCGTCGGCGTCGAGATCGACGTAGCCGCCGCCATCGGTTGCAGTGCTGCCGAGCACTGTCTTCGGAGTTGGCAATAGCGCGGTGCCGCTGCGCTGGTAGACCTGATTGATTAGTCCCGGAGTAAAAGCAAGGTTGTAGCCGCTTCCCGAGAGCGCATGAGGGTCGAGTTGATGCAGGGGAAGCAGGGCGTTTTCGTCGCCGGCGGCCGCGCCCATGTCCTCTGGGCGGTAATAGGTGCGCCGGCGCGCGATGAGACGACGATAGACTTCGCCCGCGTTCAAGCCGGAGGGATTGAGATTTTCGAAGTTGACGTCGTGCTTGCCGTCGGCGGCCTGCTGAATCTTGAGTTGCGCTTCGGAGAAGTCAAATAGATTCGTGAGTCCTGGCTGATTCGAATTCGTAGCGAATTGCAGCAGTTCGTAAGTACTCGATTCGGCGACGACGGGAATGCGGTAGCTGTCGTCGTTGAGAATCGGATTGGTGTAGGAGCTGTCGGAATATGTTCCGAGGATTGCGCCTTGCTTCGCCTGGTCGACCGAGTTGAGCGCGGGATCGAGATAACGGCGCCCGTAGGCGATGGATGCGGACTGAAGCACGTTGCCATACGCGTCCACCGACAACGTCATTGCGTGCGTAACGCGCGGATCGGCGGCGTTCAAAGCGCCGGCGGGAGGAGCATTGGGATCGGCGAGCGTATTGCCAACGACTTTGTAGAGCTTTCGCTCGTAGTGATATTCAATAACCTCGCGCGCGTGGGTGAAAAATACTCCGTAACGGTTTGGGCCTTGCGGCTGCAGCGTCTCGATGGTGTAGTTGCGCTCGGAGACGCTGTAGGGACGGTCGGATTCGTCAGTGTTGTCGAGCGCATAAGTTTCCTGCCGCAGGATTGAGCCGCCCAACGAGCGGCAGGCTTCTCGCATTTCCTCACCGGAGAGATCGTAAGCAGTGCGCGTTCCGTCCGGCAGAAGAGCATTTGTGGGAAGGACGGTATCGTCGAGCAGCATCGATTCGAGTTGCGCCGGCGTGAGCCCGGAAATCGCGTCGCTGGAGTCGCCTTCGGAGTAGTACTCATGTTCGAGATACTTTGAGATGCGCGATTCGCCGAAGAAAGCTCCCGTGTGAAACCAGGTTTTGGTGAGGACGGGCGGAACGTTGGAAGATGGATCCTGATTCGAGGGTTGAGGGAAGCTGCTGGGTAAAGCGAGAGCACCGAATTCTTCGGTGTCCAACTGGTCGACGCGGCCAAAGCCGCGAAACTCGCGCTCGATGCCATCGAAATAGCCGTGATGGTAGGAGTACTGACTGACGAAGCGATTGCGGCTGATGTAGTCGTACGTTTCGAGTCGTTCGACGACGTGAACCGGAAACGGCAGGCGCGTGACCCATGGCGTTCCCGCCAGTTTATCGGCGACATAGAACTTGGTTGAGGGCGCGTACTGAACAACGGTTTCCGCGCCAAGATTGTTGCGGACCCTGGTGAGCAGATGCGGCTTCTGCCCGCCCATCAGGTCGATATAGCGCATGGGACGGCGGGCGTTTGCGCTTAACGGCGACGACCAGACTAAACAGGCGGTGCCGTTGCCAAGGAGATCGAGCGCGGTGGCGGAAGAGACGCTTTCGACGTTGGGATAGTGCTCGAGCGAATATTTGGTGCCCCATGCGTTGCCCGACTGATTAAAGTAAAGATGAACTTCGTTGCTGGCGAAGTAGATGATGTCGACTGTGCCGGAGCCGTCGATGTCGGCGAGGCGAATGCGGCGGCCGTCAAATAAATCGTATCGGTCGAAGCGGGGCGCCTGATCCATCGTGACCTTGGCGCCGAAGCGGCCGTAACCAAGATTGGGCCAGTAACAAACTTCTCCCAGGCGAACGCGAACCAGGTCAGTGAGGCCGTCGCCCGACACGTCGGCGAGGAAGATGGATTCGGTGCCGTCGGCGAAGACCAGTTGCGGGCCTTTTTCCTCGTCGAAGGCTTGTGCCACGCGCTGGGCGGGCCCGAAGCCGTCGGTGGAAAGCGATTCGTGCCACCAGAAGGCGCCGTCTTCGCTGATGAGAAGATCGGCGAAGCCGTCGCCGGTCAGGTCAATAAATTTCAGGTTCGGGTTCTTCCAATCGACTGTGGGGACAGACTGGAACGATTGAAACGGCCGCCAATCTGCATCTTCGGTGCGTTCGTAGAAACCAGTCGTGGGGCCTGCGAACTCGACGAGATCGAGCCGGCCGTCGCCGGAGATATTCATCAATTGCTGTTTGCCGGAAGCGAGAGATGCGAGCGAGGGCTTGCTGGCAACGGCTTCCACGGCGCCGAATTGCGGCAAAGTGAGTTGCGCGCCGTCGATCGTCTGCTCGTTCGCGGGACTGTAGTTCGGCTTGTAAAACCAGCTTCCGCCTTGCTCGGTCAGAATGCCGGAGACGCCTTCACCATCCAGATCGACCCAGCGATACTTCGAGCCATCGATGCCGTAGGGCAGGTTCTTCAGACTTTCCGAGTCGACGTCTCTCACCGTTTCCTCAACTTGCGCCGGCGTGTACTCGAATTCCACTGGCGGCAGCGGCGAAGAAAAATATCCGCCGGCCGGATTGCGGAGGTATCCCGATTGGCTCGCCGACAGCAGATAGGAATAGAAAGGCTGAGTTGGATCGGACGGCGGCGTGAGAGTGTGCGTTAGATCGGTAGAGCGGACGAGGCAGTTCAGGCCGATGGCGGGCTGGTCGGAAAAATTGTGGACCATCAGTGCGCGGCGGCACAGGCGATAGGTGCGAACTTCGAAGGTCGCGCGGTAGGTGGAAAAGGGATCGAGTCGGCAAAGCCAGGGCTGCTTTGTGTCGTCGGGCGTGGGATTCGCCAGGTCGTGCTCGCCGTAATCGAAGACGAGTTGAAAGCACCAGTCAGTGGGCAGAGGGACAGGGCCGGCTTTTGTCAGGTCGGGAGCGTAAGGCGTGCGGTTCGCGTAGGAGACGGACTTGATATATCGCTGGGCGGAGCGGGTCAGGTACGTGCGGTTGCGTTCGTTGGCCTGGGTGAGATCGACGCCGGTCGAGTCCTCCTGCTTGTAGGTGTAGGCGATGGCATTGCCCTTGTCGTCGTAGCTCTCGCAGATCATCCAGGTGAAGATGCGTGTGGGATCACTTGGATCGGCGATCCGGCTGGCTGCAGTTTTTCCGTACCAGGTGGTGATGTTTTGTTTTGAGATCGAGCGCCAGAAGGTCTCGGTTGCGTCGGAAGTATTGATCCAGCGCTCGATGCGGGCGAAGAGTCCTTCGACGCGCGGTCGATAACGGTGAACGGAATACTGCTTGCCGTACATCGAGCGGGGAACGACGTCACGAGTCCACTGGCCTGCGGCCAAGGTCAGCGCGGGCATGAGGTCTTCCGCGCCGGAAAGAATGAAAGTGTCAGACTCGTTGTCATCGTCGTAGCGCGGTAATCCCTTGTCGGTTTTGCGAGTGATCTGCGGGAGGCCTAGCGACCATCCGAAGCCGAAGTGGCTGTTGCCGCTGCCGGAGTTGTAGGACAAAGACAATTCCGGCCCGAAGCCGCTGCGGCCGGGGCTGGTGAAGATGGGAACTGTAAGAGAGCCGGTGCCGGTGACCGGATTGACCGCAAACTTCTCTCCGATGCCGCGGATCGCACCGCCGCCTTTGGGCAGGTTGAGCTGCGGCGCCTGCACCCGGAAATTGTCATCCGAGGTTTTCGCTTTGTCATCGAATGGCGGCATATCTAGCACGCTCCGCTCCGCCTTAAACACCTTCGGTCGGCGACGTGGGTAAGGGTTATCACCGCCGCCCCTAGACCTCCGAGTAATCCGAGACTCGGACCCCGAAAATTGGATCGCGCTCATTCGATTTGCGGACGTGAATGAGTCGATGCTTGAGGAATAGTGTTCTTGGCGGTGTGATCGTTACAAGGGTTCCCGTCGGCAAATCCATTTTTTCGATGTCGTACAGTCTACCAGTACGGCAGAGCCTGAGGAGCTCTTTTCCATCAGCTGATATCGCCGTAGAGGTTGTACTGCCCATGCCAGCCTTTGTCGGAATCGTGAACAGAATTGTATCGCTTTCTCGCAAGCGCAAGTTCTGTCCCAGACATGACGGTGTACTTCGCAAAAGGAATGGGCTCCTTAAGCACGGGAGACCTTGACCAGGCGATCGTCCAATTCACCAAGGTGATCGAAGTCAATCTAAAACATGCCGATGCTTACAAAAGTCGCGGCCTAAACTATTAACGCAAAGGACAAGAGGAATTGGCGTTTGCGGATTACAACAGGGCTGTGGAACTGAACCCACGCTTCCCCGAAGCCTTGAATGACCGTGCCAACATCTACCTGCACAGGAAGCAGTTCGACCCGGCGCTAGCCGACTACAACAAGACTATTGAAATCAATCCGAAAATCGCAGAAATCTTCCTGAATCGAGGCGGTTTCTACTTTGCGACGAAACAGTACGACCTTGCCATCGCCGACTGCAGCAAAGCGCAGGAACTCAGTCCAAATGACGCCCGAGTGTTCGAGGGTCGCAGCCTTGCCTATGAACAGAAGGGAGATGGCACCCAAGCTCTGGCCGATTTCGCGAAGGCAATTGAGTTGAATCCCAAAAATGGCGAAACCCACTGGAACAGAGCGCAGCTCTACTACAACGAAAAGCAATACAACAAAGATCTGGTGGATGTCCAGAAAGCGCAAGAGTTGGGCTATCCGGTGGATCCTGCGGCTGTGAACGATCTGCGGCGCAAGGCAGGAGAAACGAGGAGATGAAGGGCAGGATGAATTGGCGCAGTGCCGCCCCTTCGGTTAGAACTATTGTGAGAACCGGGCTTCCAGGAATTCTCCCAGCTTAGCCGTAGCCTTAAACTGAGGGATCGGATCCAGTTCCTTGAATGCTGAGGTAAATGCGTTCGAAAGGCTCCAGATAGTTCGCGGCTGGAACTCGTCGTACCTCGGTTGAAAGTACAGATCGTGCACGATACGGGCGAGATGCTTCGGAGCTTCCAGTTTTCCTTCGACAAAAGCCTCGTAGATGACGACCTTGGCGGTCACATCTGTTAGTTCCCTCTTCTGCCAGAGTTCAACTTGCTTTCGCATCGGCTCGAAGTTCCGCTGCATGCGATCGACACCAACCGCGATGCAGTCCACCAGTGAGAACGATTTCGAGTGTTTGGCGAGCACCGGCGTGAACGCGCCTTGAACAATGTTTCCAACTTGGACATCTCAGCAAGATTCCCCAGAAGCGAGCCAATCTTCCCAAGCGGCCTGCGCAGGTTCGGCAGCAACGATGTTCGCTGCCGTCTGAAAGTCTCATCAAGTACTCTCGATTGTCGATGCGACGGGCTTCCTCCGCCGGTGGTGCGTACGCCGTGTGAACCCACGAAAATTCCACGTATCTTCTCGGTCCCCGCAGCCGTATTAGCTCACGAAAGGAATTAATCGGGAAAAGGGTCAACTAGGCACACACATGTTCCTAATTGCGCCTTTTCGAATCAGGCGGGAAACTATGAAAACAGTACAGGGGTCGAAAATGATGAAGCCGATCTTTATCGGTAGGTGGACGCCAAAGGTTTTGTTTTCGCTTCAGGAAAAACCTTATCGACACGGGGAGTTGCGTCGCCGTCTCCAAGGGGTCTCATAGCGGATGCTTACCAGAACTCTACGCAGCCTCGAATCTTCAGGATTGATCTCCAGGAGCGCGACCAGCTCAAAACCTCTTGCTGTCGAATATTCATTGACCTGGCCGGGGAAAACCATCATCGCTCCGCTTCTCGGTATGTGCGGTTGGGCCCGTCGATATCGCATGAAGGTAAGCGCGGACGTGCACCTTCAAGAAATTTGACTCGGACGTATCCTGGCGTCGCCCGCAGCCGTAATAGCTGCAGTAAGAACAAATCGAACAAACCAGGAGAACGTTATGAACATCGAAAACAAAACAATCTTGATCACCGGCGCCAACCGTGGCATCGGCCGGGCACTCGTAGAAGAAGCACTCAGACGAGGCGTGCGAAGGGTGTATGCGGGAACTCGTGGCCCACTGCAACACTCTGACAGTCGCGTGACGCCCTTAACCCTCGACGTGACCAACGCTGCGCAGATCCAGCGGGCTGTCGGGCAGGTTGACAGTCTCGACGTCCTCATCAACAACGCCGGTATCGCCATGTGTAGCCCGAGGTGATCGAACAGCATCTGAAGGTCAACTTGTTCGGCCCCCTGAATGTGACTCGCGCGTTCTTGCCGCTGTTGAAACGATCGAAGGGCGCCATCGTAGGGTTAGAACGATTGTGAGAACCTGGTCTCCAGAAACTCACCCAGTTTGGCCGTTGTCTTAAATTGGGGAATGGGATCCAGTTCCTTGAATGCCGATGTGAAGGCGTTGGAGAGGCTCCAGATGGTTCGCGGCCGGAAGTCCTCGTACTTCGGCTCGAAGTAAAGGTCATGTACGGTGCGGGCAAGTTTCCAATTTCGCTAGGCCATTGACATTCTAGAAGCGACAGTATAAATTGTCCCACAATTCGGCGAACGGAAGAGTGACAGCTTTCTACGTGTCACCTCTGAGGGGGCTTCTACTCGCCGACTTCCCTGGGAAATCTTACTGGTTATTCGGGTGCGTCGTTGGCGCGCGTGCCCTTACGTCTACGTGTTCGCGAGAGCGTGCGTGGGCAGGAGGATATCTTATGTGGATTCGGTCAGGAATTATTCTGCTGTTGGGTGTCGTTCTGTTCATCGGGATTCGCGCCGCGATCGTGAATGCGCAGCCGGGTCCCGTCATCACGATATCGCGTACAGTTCCTAACGAGTTGAATCCTCCCTTTGCCGCTGGCGGAACACTCACCGGCGGAGCCCCTAACGCGACACCCGAGCAGGCATCTGCTTTCGCCTGGCAGGAGTTCATCGCATTGAACTGGCCTGCGGGACCGCAGGAAGGCAAACCGAACCAGCGTGATACTCCTTCATCGAGTTGCCGATTTGGAGACCCTAATTGCACGGGTCCCACCGTCTGGCAAACATTTCGCGGCAAAGTTGAGATATTCCCTGGCCAAGGCAACCCTCCCGGATACTCTCAGACTGATTCATCGTTTGGATATGATGCGCTTCCCCAATACCCTTACGGATACTCGGTTGGGCCTTGTGGCCCCGATCAGGTTCCTGGTCCCACGCCATGGATTAACCTGGATGAGACCGACCAAATCACACTGGATTCGATGTATGCAGGTGTAGTCTCGTCGGATAGTTCTCCGGGAAACAGCGCACCGCAACTTATTCGGTTTCTAGCCAAGGCAAATCGTACCGAATATGTATACGTTGCTAAGAATAGCTCTCCCACGGATCCTTTGAATCAATGGTGGAGTAGCATCCCCGCGTCAGTCGTGCAGGCCACTAAGACATTTATTTCTCAAAATAAGAAGAGTCCCCCGTCGGACAACTCTCAATATGTCAGCCTGCCCGACGGAACAATCGAGGTGAAAGCGGGATGGCGGCCTCTGAACTCATCGGAGGCAAAGTCGGGACGCTTCCACATGCAGCGGGTACGTTTCTACGAGCACCTCAAGAATGGTCCGAGTCCCTATTGCTACCGCGATGCAAACTGGGGCTTGGTTGCGTTGCACATTATTCAAAAGACTCCCTCTGCCCCTTACTTCATTTACGCCACTTTCGAACAAACCGACAACCTGCTGACTGCCGACGGTCGGGCAGTGGAAGACGTCGATGGCAATCTAATGCAACCGCCTCAGGCGACGCCCACTGATCCTCAGGTGTGTTTGATCAATCCCCAGCCGAAACCGGGACAAGCAGTTGTCGCACAGGTTTTGGTGACGGCAGACCCGAATACGTGCATTCCAATCAAGAGCCCAACTTTCTGCGATCTTCCAGGAAAGCGTCTCTTCTATCGGAATGAAAACGTCTCAATGGCCATTCCCCCTCCGTCTCCAACCGGCGGGAACATCTGCGTCAACCGGCGCGACAACGATATTCCCCAATACGCAATCGATGCGAACAAGGCAGCCCACGCAGCAATCGGAGCCTACCTTCGCACCAATAAGATCTCGAGCGCGCCATGGCTTGACTACAAGCTCGTCAATGTTCAGTACTACCCCTATGACAAAGTAATCCAGAAGGAAACGCCAAACGGTTCACTTTACAAATCGCAACCGCCCTACACCGCCAAGAACCCAGCGGCCTCAAGTTTCTATCAGGCGAACATCGTCGTGGAAACCAATCGATCACTGCAATTGTTCAGCGGCGGGCTGACGATCCCCCCGGGAGAAGGCGTGAGCACGGACTGGGACATGGGTGGCGCTCCGCATAAGAACACCTACTACGGAGGCATGGCTTACAACGCCGGGGGCTGCCTCGGTTGCCATGGAAGCCAAGGGCAGAATCCGGGAGGACAGGCTGGGGATTTCAGCGTGATTTTGGCAAGGGGATCGGTGCTCAACCCAGAGTATCCCGCGATGCCAACGGCACAAGGCATGAGCACTGTTCCGCGCAATAGAAGTTTGAGGTAAACGGCAGATATAAGCGTTCAAAAGGAAGGGAGACGTGATCATGGATCGTAGAGCACTTGCACAATTGAATTGTCCAAATCCTGTTACGTGGACAGCCGACATTAAGAAGCTCTTCACTGCGCTCGATGTGGCGCACATGAAAAGTGTGACTCAAGGAGCCCTGGATTTGAGTGACTACAATAGCACCAAGATTTGGGCGACGAAGATCTACCAGGTAGTTTCTACAGGTGCGATGCCCCCGGGTGGATCGGGCGAGAACGAGTGGACGCCAGCAATGGTGAATACATTCGGCTGCTGGATCCAGCAGGGGTGCCCACAGTAGTCGGACTTCCGGGGAAATGCAGGCATCGAGTTGCCTGGAGCTTATGTAGCGACCTCCATCGATTCCGCGATGGTGGTGCGTTTTGGCCTGCGTCTCCCAGCAATAGCCGGGAAAGTCGATGGTGCGCTGCCGACTGCCGAAACGGCAGTTAGTTTGGAGGGTGCGAATGGCACTCGCTAGAGGCAATATCGGTTTGAGTCACGTGCGTGAATTGCTGAAGGCGGCCGCTCACGGAGATCCCTCCGCCTTTGGTGGCCTTGAGTTGTGGTCGTTTTCTCGCGCTCAGATGCTGGAGTCGAAACTCGGCGGTCTTCCTCTCATTGTCGCTGGAAAACCTGGGCATGCCTGCTGCGGGGGCGGCGGAAGAAATTCCGCGCTGCTGCTCGGGTTGCGGGGGGAATGCCCTTTCGATGGTTCGCAGTTTCCTCAACTTCCGTGGGGCAAACCGCCGCTTGAGGAAGACAACATCGGCCAAATCGAGGAGTGGATCACCGATGGTGCCCCCGAGGTCGACTTAGAAAGCAAGATCTATGTTCTCGGCAAGGAAGATTGGAAGGTGGAGACTTCTCGCACGGAACTTACGACCGAAGCCCGCAATGACTGGGAGCAGGCGTACGGACAGTATCCCGGCTCGCAGAACGAGTACAGGTACCAACACGGCGAACTTCGCCAGCGGCTCAACATCGATTGCATGACACCTGCGCAACTAGAAAAGTTGCGCAGTGCATTCGCGCAGATCTATGCCCTGAATGACTGGCCCGAGGATGCGCGCAGTTACAACAACATGGCTCTCATCCACCAGAACCACTGCCAGCACGGCTGGGAGCGGTTTCTGCCGTGGCACCGTATCTACCTGTACGAACTGGAGCAGGTGATCCAGGGTTTTTTCCCCGACGTCACCCTCCCCTACTGGGACTGGACTATGCCCCAGTATCGGCCCTCGCATCCTGACAAGGGAGAGATTATTCCACCGTCGCTGCAGGCTTTTCTCACCGAAAAATCGCTCGTTTTCATGAACAGTCACGGTATTCCGACTGATCCACTGAAGCACATCGTCGGCAAGGGCTATGCCTCCCAAGCGCGTTTCTTCGCGGTTGTGGTGACGCTGATCGACCCCAAGTACACGAAGGGACACTATCGAGAACGCTTTCTGGATGCGCTGCTGGCCGCCAATCCACTGTGGTATCCGTTGCGCTATCCCGGAGAGTTTGGCGGTTCCACGATCAACAAACAGATTCACTACCACTACCCGACGGCCCATGACATGGCGCAGATCATGAGCCTGCGCACATTCCGGGACTTTGGCGGAGGAAGCTCCTACGACGACGCGTTCGGGTTCCTCGACCAGAACCCGCACAACACCATGCACATCTGGACCGGTGGCTTGAATCACGATGCGCCGAAAGACGATGCGACGGGAACGTTACGTGATCGCAACCAAGGCGTAAAAGTTGCGGGCCGGCACTTCCACAAGAAATCCGATTTGTACTCGCAGCCGGCGCGGGGCGACATGTTCAGTAATCTGACGGCTTCCTACGACCCCATCTTCTGGCCGATTCACGTGAACATCGATCGGCTGTGGCACGAGTGGCAGAGTTTAAATCCCAACTCGGAGCCCGTGGATCTGGACTCCGTTCTGACGCCGTGGAGCTACACCGTTCGTGACACTCTGGAAATGAAGCGCTTTGGCTACGAATATGTGCGCAGCTCGTGCATGCTTCCAGTCGGCGCTGAGTCTCCTGTGGCGCGTTTCGTTTCGAAACCGATCAACGTGGATCCGAACACACAATCGGCCTTCCGCTCGGCCGAAGTTCGCCTGCACCGCGTGCCCCAACTGCCGCGCTCCTGCTTCGTTCGCGTGTTCCTGAACCTGCCCGACGCCGACGCCAACACTCCGTTCGATCATGTCGGTTACGCCGGCTATCTCGCGATCTTTGGACATGGAGACTGTATTGGCGGCCCAGGGCACTGTGAGGTTCCGGTTCGTGGCAAGTACGACCTGCGGCCTCGCAGCCACAATACGCCGCGTAATCACAGGGTCGACGTCACGCAGTGCGCTCGGCGAATCTTTGACTCGGGTGCCTCGCAACTGATCATCACACTGGTGGTTGTGGGCGTGGACTATGAAGAAGACCGGGAGCTTCTGCGACTGGACGCTGTATCTCTGAATTTTCTGGATTGACCTCGCCGGGCGGAAGTGAGGCGAAAGGAGGGGCTCGTGAGCGGTACGTATGCTGTCCCCGTCTACAAAATTCATCCTGGGATCGGCATTGCCCGGCTGGGAAACAGTCCTGATGATTTCTGCATCTCGCCAGAAACGCCGGCCGCATTGCCTATCGGCTGCGACTCGCAGGGAAACCCGGTGTTTTCCGCTGACGGACAAACCGTCGGACGCGTGACCAAGTTCAAAGACGAGAAGGGGCGCATCAAGCGGCAGGCGGCGCGGTTCCAGGTTTTCGTGTATGACGAAAAGTCGCCGGAAGGCCGGCCCCTGGCCATCGGCGATCACATTCAGGGCGGCGGCAATCATGGCACCCTGGTCAACATTCAGTGGCGCGTGTACCTGGCCAATAAAAAAGCTTGCTGGTACGAATTCCAACAGCTTGCGGGCGAGCATGGCTACCTCGATGGTCATCCCCTTCGCAACGCTTCCATTACCGACAAGCACGAACGCCAAAGGCTGATCATCGATCCCGGACCGCAGGTGGTGGATCTGCTCGCAAACCGGCGGGCGCGCTTTGATCGCAGCACCGGCGACGTGTACGCATCCACTTTCCCCCCGGAGAATCTGCAACCGCGGCAGATCGATACGCTGGGCGAAATACTGACCGACGATGGCGGCCGTTTGCTGGTGCTCGGCGGACATGGCCAATCGGGGACGTTTCAGCACGGCTTCGGCCAGCCTCGCATCGATCACTATGCCAACAACGATGGCTGGTTCGACGACACCTCCGACGGTCCGGTAACCGCGCGGCTTATCATGCAATCGCCAGAAGTCGAGCGAACCCGCTACGTTGATGTGGAGTATCCGGCATGGGTGATCTGCGCTTACCCGGCCTATGTGCCGCAAGTGCTGGACATCGTGACTATGGATGACGTGCTGTACAGCACGTCGGTCACGCGGTTTGCCGCTCGCACCGACCTGTACGGGAAAGCTGGAACTTTCACCGATCCGCAGCAGATCGATGCCTCCGACCCAGACGCCCTCGCGCTCTGGCTGTCCTCGGCCCCCATGTGGAACCCGGATTACAAGCCGTGGTTTTATCGCGACATCTGGCCCATCCTGTTTCGCGCCGATGAATACACCTATTTGACCAATGTGCTCGGGCAATCCAACTACCCGCACAACCAGTCGCAACGCGGAAACTTCGATCTCGACAAACTTTCGATTCCCCCGAAGGTAAACGAGAAGGCGTACAAGCGGGCTAGCGAACAGGCCGTGCAAGCGAACAATTCGGGCGAGCTGTTTTTTGAAGCGCTGGATTCCAATCTGCTGCTGCTCGACCAGCAAGCGGCCACCTCGCGGCGCATCCACCAGCGGGTGCAACTGTTCAACGCGGCCAGCACGCTATCGACGCGCGAGAAACTCAGAGAGTCCTTGCGCGGCTTTGCCGCGGTCGCTTCCGGCGGAGTGCCGGAGATCGACCCCAACCAATACTTTGCTCACTGGCAGTGGGCCTATGCTGAGTCGCAAGAGCCAGAGAGCAATCGCGATGAAGCCTACCTCGCCGCCAGGAATCGGTTGCAGGAGGCCATAAGAAACTTCGCGGACGAACTCCAGGGGCCGCCGGAGAACGCTGCAGCAGAAAACCGGCGCGGGAGCGAACAGGAACTGGCCGCAGTGCTGCCGTCCCAGCAACCCGCAAGCACCGAACACCGGGTGCACAACGCTCTCGATCGCCTGTCGAGCGCGTTCCGTTCCGGAAGCCTTCTGGGCGATGCTCTCGACCGCGCCCTTCGACAAAACACGGACGATAGGTATGCTCCGTATCGCACTTACCTGTACGATCTGCTGCGCAAAGAAGATGAGGAAAACGTCTTCCGGCTGGAGACCAAGCCGACCAGCCGCGTACATCATTTGCCGCTGATGCCGCTGCTTTGCGGCGACAATCCCCTGTCCAACGACCTGCCCTCGAAATTTCTGCGCTTGACCGACTTCCAGCTTTACATGCTTCGGCAGTGGTGCGGGGGCAAGTTCTATAACGAAGTTCTGAAAGGCTGGGTGTCGGCAGACAGTATTGACCCCTGGCAGCCCTTCGCCAACATCGAGAACAAAACCGGGCATCAACTAGACCGGCATGTGCTCACCAATCTGGCGGGCGGAGCTTTCTGCCCCGGGGCTGAGGCGGGATGGATCATTCGCAATCCGTCGATCTACGTGGAGCCCTACCGCATCAAGGCCGACACGCTGATTTCCAGCTTCCAACAGACAGCCGCGAATGAAAACCAGAGTGCCGGTAGCTTCCCCGTCCCCGAGCAGGATTACATCGCGTACATCGACAGCAACCTGACCCAGGGCAGCGATTACAGCGTGGGTTTGCAACCCGGTGATCTGACCAAGATGATGGCTCTGCCCTGGCAAGCCGACTTTAACGAGTGCTCCACGCAGGACATCGACGTCACCTACGAGCTCTGGAATGTTATCAACCCCCAAAGCGAAAGCGACCCGTGGATGCAGCGCGAAGACAAAGTATGGGAAACGCTGTGGTGGCCGGCTCATCGCCCCATGCAGGTCTATGAGCTGATCGCGGGTACAGAGGCCAACCCCAATTTCCAGTATTACAACTGGGCGTATGGAATTCCGCAAACGAAGGCCGGCGATCTCAAAATGGTGACCGAGTGGGCTCGATTGGGGTTTGTGATTCGTAACCCATATGTTCCTCCGTCATACCTGAACGTGCCCTCGCCGCAAAAGGCCCCTAAGTACGTCAACGTGGAATTCCATCGAGACCGCAAAGAACCGCAGTTAACAAGCTGCAAGGAAGAACAGGAGTGATGACATGCCTAAAAACCCGTTTGTGGGGAAATGGACTTACCGTAGCCTGCTCAACGAGCCGGACGGGACCATCGAGTTCAACAAGCTCGAGTTCGGCGAAGGCACCATCCAGATCGACGACAGCGACGCACCCGAGTTGCTGACCGGCACTATCGGCGGCCAGGGCTGGTCGCTCGCTCTGCACGGCTCGCGCGGCTATGGCTCGCCCGCACAGGTGCGATTCCAGGGCAAAGGCATCGTCGGCGGAGAGCAGTGGATCTACGACTACATTGGCTGGCTGGTGCCGGTGTGGCCCAACAGCACCGATCAACTGCAGCGCCCGGCGATCGTCGGATCAGTAACCCGCACCATTCCACATTCTTCATCCGGCGGAGGCACAGCTCCAGCCGGGGTTGTCGCTTCCTTTTACGCGGTAAAGGTGGAGTGAGTGTGCCGATGATCTTCTCCGATATCGCTATTTTGGGCGGTGGCCCGGCGGGAACCGGATGCGCCATCTCACTACGCCGGAACTTTCCCCAATGGCACGTTACCGTCTTCGAAGCGTCGGACTACTCACGCCCGCGACCGGGAGAGATTCTTCCCGCGGCTGCAATTTCCCTGCTTCACCGACTGCGCATTCCGTTACAGATCTTCTCCGACTGCAGCTTGGCGGCTGAGTCCATTGCCTCGGCCTGGGGAAGATACGATCTGGTCGAGCAGCACCAGCTGTTTTCTGCCCGAGGTGCGGGCCTGCACCTCGACCGCAATGCGTTTGATCGTCTTCTGTCAGAGGTTGCCGAGGCTGCGGGGGCCACTGTTCATTGCAACACCCGATTCCAGTCGGCGATGCGCGAGGATAACGGGTGGCGCGTCGAGCTTGATCGTGGCAGAACCTGCAGAGCGCGATTTTTGGTTGACGCAACCGGCCGCAGCGCATCTTTATCACGGTCGCAGGGCGCTCGTTTCCGCCGCTTCGACAGACTCACGGCATACAGCCAGGTGTTCGAGGATCTTCACGCGTCCGAGCGCCGGACAGTCGTCGAGGCCTGCGCTTTGGGTTGGTGGTACACCGCACCTCTGCCTCATACGCAGCGAATCGCGACTCTTCTCACCGATATCGACCTTGGCCGCGAAGCGGGATTGCCCGATAGCGAGGCTTGGAATCGGAGCTTGGGGCGTACTCGCCATGTAGCACTTCTACTCGGCGAACGGGGCCTCGACAGCCATGCTACGGTGGCTCCCGCCTCCACGTCCCTGCTTAGCTTTTTCGGCGGACCGGACTGGGTGGCCACCGGAGAAGCCGCCGCGTCGTGTGATCCGTTGGCCGGCCAGGGGATCACCAGCGCGCTACGCTCCGGCATATTGGCTTCTTATGTGGTGGCTGACGCGTTGCTGGGCAAAGGCTTGACTGGCCTCGAGCGATACGCGGCGATGCTGCAGGCGCAGTTCACAAGCTTTCAGCGTAAACACCGCGCCTATCACGCGCGCGAAAAGCGCTGGTTCGATCAGCCATTCTGGCAGCGGCGACAGGGCAGTCTTGATGAAGATCGTGTTGCTTCGCTGGAGGCCGCCTCATGACAATCACCTCCGTCTGTCACGGCATGACCCAGGTCGGGCGTGAGTCAGCAAGACCCTCGCCGCTGCGGGCCGGCACCTTGGCGCTAGCTTGCATTCCCAAATTCGGTTGTCCGTTGTGCTGGCCGGTTCTGACGGGTGTCTGCAGCTTATTGGGTCTGCCATTCTCACTTCTGAACCCGATCATCACAGCATGCACGGCCCTCGCCTTGGTCGCCGTCGTTGTATCCGTGCTGACAGAGCGAAGCCCAACACCGCGTTCCGGTCTAGCAATCGCGTCGCTGCTCGCCATCTTTGTAGGCAGGGTTTGGGCTCTGCCGCCTTGGGTTGGTTATGCCGGGGCTGCGGGAATGTTGGCTATCGCGTCGTTCAACATGCTCAGCCGAAGAAAGCACCCTTCAACAACTGGATGCACCGAACTCCAACCAGACGCGCGCCGGAAGCGAGAAACGCGACCGCTTCTTCAGCGAATTTTGAATCCCCAGGGAGAAAGAACACGGGAACAATCTGTATGTTGTCGCGCTAATTCGAGGAGGATTCACATGCAAGCATTGCCCTTCAGGAGCGCTCGACGAATATCATTAATCACCGCTGCATTCGCTTTGGGCATACTACTGTGCGGTTTTCCCGCGGCTCGTGCGCAGCAAGCGCAGCCAGCCGTGCATCCTTTCGAACAGCCGCCATCGCTCGAGGAAACCACTCCAAACGCACCAGCGATGAACTTGCTGCGCCTCCAACCGGCGCCTGCGGAAGTGAAGTGTCATCCTCAGGGCACAGTAACGCGCATGGGCAACGAGGTGTACGTGAAGCTGCATTTACTTCTCGCGAAGTTCATCATCAATAATCCCCAGGCCGATAATCCCTACGGCGGCGAAGACCCAGTGGAACTCCGCTCCTATGGCGGCTGCCACTCCGGGCCGGCGATCGAAGTGCTCCCCGGCAACACCCTGCACATCGACCTTATCAACTCGCTCAGTGCCGACGACCCCACGTGCGCGCCCACACCACCGCCAGCCTTGCACCTGCCCGCCGGCGTGGGTTGCTTCAACACCGTCAACCTCCACACGCACGGGCTGCATGTCTCACCGGTCGGGAACAGCGACAACGTTCTGCTTAGTATCGCGCCGCAAACCACGTTTCCTTTCGAGATCAATATTCCGAGCGACCATCCTGCCGGAACGTTCTGGTTCCATGCGCACCGGCACGGGTCCACGGCCACGCAAGTGGCCAGCGGCGAGTCTGGCATCCTGGTGATCCGGGGGAACCGTCAATACACCGAGCCCACGGCGGAGAACCCGCACCCAATCGCCGACATCGATACCATCCTGCACGACGCCAATGGCACGCCCATGGCGGAGAAATTGTTCTTGTTACAGCAAATTCCTTACGCCTGTTTCAGCAACCCGCCTAACCAGTCTGGCGGCCCCTGGCAGCAGATCTTCACCACATCAACGGAGGGAAACGGGCTCTACAACTTTAACAACGCTGGCTCGACCGACCCGAAGGCCCCAGCAAATTCTTTTTGGACTTGTCCCAAGCCGACCCCGGAGAACTCCGCCTCAATCGGCGTGGTGGAGAACTTCACTCTGCAAATGTTCTCCTCCACCATCTGGGACACCAACGGACGTTTCACCACAGTGAACGGCATCGTGGAGCCAAGCATCGGCCTCAAAGCAGGCGAGATTCAGCGCTGGCGCTTCGTGCATGCCGGCATTCACGACACCATCAATTTGCAGGTGGTGCGCGCCACGGGACCGGGAATCGAGGCCAAGAATGCCGCTCTAATCACCGATTCAGCGCTGGTGGGAAATCGGCTGCAGCAAAGAAAAGAGTTGCTGGGGGCTTGCAATACCACCGCGCGAACCCTTATTCCGCAATTCGAAATAGCGCTCGACGGGCTTACCCGCAGACACATCGAGAAGATCGGAGCCGGCGGCTCTGAGGTGAACTATTTGCAGCCGGGTTATCGCAGCGATATCCTGATGGTCTTTCCTGAGGACGGAGACTACTGTCTTCTGGATCAGGCTGCTCCCCCCGAACAGCGAGCGAACCCCACCAAAGGCACCGGCGGAGGCCAAGGCCCGTCGATTCCACAATTGCTGGCCTATGTGCACGTGCGCGGAGGCAAGCCTGTCTCCGGCGATCTGGAAGAATATGTGGAGCGCACCTTGTTCGGCGGCAACCCCAACCTGCCGGACCATGTTCGCCAGAAGCTTCTTACCGGCGATATCTCGCCCTGGGCGCCATTTATCGAGCTGCCTCAACCACCGGCGGCCAACCTGCAAAAGGCGCACTTCGCCATCAACTTTCCCAAGTTTCAAATCAACGACACATCCTACGTCCCAACTACCGTCAATATCAGGCGGCAGCTCAATACCTCCGACGACTGGATTCTCTCAGCAGACGGAGAGCCCCACATCTTTCACATTCACGTGAATCCCTTCGAGATCATGGACGTGACCCACGAGGAGAACGGAGTTCAGGTTTCCATCTTCGATAAAGATGGCCGCTGCAAGAAAATTGATCCGCAAACTCTTCAGAACCAGTACTGCAGCCTATACCACACGTTCCGCGACACTATCTTTGTCCAGGACAAGTTTCAGGTGCACACCCGCACTTACTACGACAGGTACATCGGCGAGTTCGTCATCCACTGCCACATCCTCGATCACGAGGATGCGGGCATGATGCTGAACATAGAGATCGTTCCCGACTTGAACGCGCCCGGCGGCGGGATAGGAATGGCAGGCATGCATCACAACAATCAACCTTAGCTGCGGTGCCGGTCGGTAAGAGGGCGGACAGAGAGAATGGCGGCTAGGTTTCGTCCAGCTTTTTCACCAGCACGCGTCGCGCAAAGAACGACAATCATTTTGGTTGGGGGCCGCATGAATTCATCGCCCATAGCTTCAACGTGGAGTGTCAACACGGTTGCCACGATCGTCGCCGTTGGAATTTTCCTTGTGACTTCGTTCTCGCTTTTTTCGAATCCCAAATTGTGGAGTTCACGATTGAGGTGGAGTCCCACTGTGGTCAAGTCGTTCAGTATAAGTAGTCCCCCACCTTCAAAGGATACGACCGGCCATGATGACACTCATTCTTCTCCAAAGGAATGTCTGTTGAACAATGGCCTCGCCTACGGGCCGTTCCGTGATGGGGAAGGCCCCGGCAATCCTTTACCGTTTCCGACTCGCTACCAGATTGACGAAGACCTGGGTTTCATCAGCACAATTGCTAAGAACATCCGGATCTATGGGAGTAGTGGCAAATACGCCGACATCCCTGGTTTGGCCAAGCGGCATGGTCTTGGTGTGATGCTGGGGATATCTCTTGGCGAAGACCAGAATGCGAATGAGGAAGAGATCAATGCAGCTGTCGAGTTGGCGCATGACCAAATCACTTTGGCAGATGGCAAGAAGGTAGGACTGGTCGATTCGATTATTGTCGGAAATGAAACTCTCTCAAATTCAGGGAACCAAACCTCAACAGGTTCGCGCGACGCCAGATCAAAGGTGAAGGATCTTGTCTCGCGAATACGTGAGGTCAAGGAAAAACTCGGTAGGTCCAAAATTCCAGTGAGCACAGCCCAAATCGCTTCCGACTGGGAGTCGAACTTGGATCTTGCAAAGGAAGTCGACTTCGTCACGGCTCACTTCTACCCGTTTTGGGACAGTCCGCCCGTTCCTGTCGAACGGGGAGCAGCTACGGTGTTGACCGATTACCGAAAGCTGAAGGGGGATTTGCGGGCGAAGTATGGACACGACGTGAGGGTCGTTATCGGCGAGACGGGCTGGCCTTCGGGTGGAGGACCTCGCAGCGAGGCAGTCCCGAGCCCCGAGAATCAGAGGAAATTTCTTGAGGAATTCATGAAGCTGGCATGCGAGAACTCTATCGAGTTCTACTACTTTGAAGCCTTCGACGAAGAGTGGAAATGGGCAGAAGGCGGTTCCGAAGAGTGGCAACGGCTGCAGGGCCACCCAAAACTGCGAAGCTCCGAACTGCCCGAGGACCGCACGTTCAGCGGAAAGTGGATTGGTTCGAGCTGGGGTATTTTTCAGTCGAACGGAATGCTCAAGCCAAAGCTTTTAGGCGTGTTTGACCAGCCTGCACAGGGATCAAGAGCAAATCGGGACATTTTCGACCAAGGGCCGCTGTCAGCTTACTACGATATGGGTGTAGACAGTTGGCCGGAACACAAACACGATTGGGTAGCGGGAGACGGCGGCGAAATGAGAATGGCATATCCCAACGGCCAACAGGCTGGTGCCGTTTTCGTCACGGTGGGAAAACCAACCCAGTCACCGCGACCATGGAAGGACTTCTCGGACTTCGAAATGCTTTCGATGGAACTGAGAGGGGAAAGCGGCGAAGAGAGGGTGGAAATCGGTGTCAAGAATCGAAGCGATCCGGACAATGGCAATGAAAAGAGGATCGTTGAGAGACTCACCAAGGACTATCGCCCCTATAGAATCCGCCTGGATGATCTAAGGTCTGGGCACCTTAGAATTCCGGAAGGCCTAAAACAGCTAAACACGGTCGTGGAATTTGTATTTCAGGGACCAAGAGCTGAGACGATCTACGCACGGAACATAAGATATGAGCCTCGTCACTAGCCTTGCTAAAACGACGGCCTCAGCATATTCGCATCTGCGATCAGGAGGAACACGTCTGGCGGCGGTATGGAAACGCGTTTCGCCGGTTTTGCGACATCCCGTTGCGGTGGGACTAACTACAGCAGCCATAACTTACGCGGTTCCGTTGATGCTCCGCTCTTCGCCAGCCCCGATTGAAACACTGATTAAAAGAGAAGCGGCCCTCGCGGGCGGTACAGATCCGCATACCCAACAAGAATTAGACGATTACGGTAATCTCTTCGCTGCTGGTGCCATCGTGCTCGATTACGGGACGAAGGAACTCTGGCAAGGGAAACCAGCAGTCGTGGATCGCATCCGGCCCCTTCACTTCGTTAGTTTGGATCACAGACCCCTCAACATACATATTGACGGGTCCGACGCGTCCGCAGAATCGACCACAACATTTGTCCAAGATAAGCCCTCCTTAGTAGCGGGTAATGGTAAGGAAATCTGGCACTTTCGCAAGATCAATGGAACGTGGGAGATCATTAGTTTCTACTACGATCTCCCGTAAGAACTGTTCTGGCTTTACGGCTGCCCCCCACCGAGAAGTAAAGGTGAAGTCTTTCTCTAGAGGAGAGAGCAAATGAACAGGAATAATATTATTTGTATCTGTGCCGCAATCGCCGCTGCTGCGTGCTGGCTCGCGATCTTGCCGAACGCACGCGCCCAAGAGGTTTCGTCTCTTGGCGTAGGGAACTGGCTAACCTTCACTGCCAATATCCCTGAAGCCGGATATCGAAAAACTGACTTCTTTAATCCGCACTACAACACGGGCGTCTTCTGGTGGGACAGCCGGATGGAATTCTGGTTGCCGCCGTTCCGGGACAAATTCTCATGGGGACCTTATGTGAAGTTAGCGGGGATAGCCGAATCCCAAACAGCGGCTTACCCCAATGCTTGGCTGGGCGGGCCCGGAGTCGGATTTCAAGTCTATCCGTTAAGCTCCTGGCGCTTTCAAAGGCCGAGTAGCAAGGTGGGTGAACTGTTTGGGCCACTGCGCTTCTTTGTCGAATATGATCGGACTAGCTATTGGGGCGCTGAAAACAGTTGGAGACCCCGCAGTCAGTCTCAGATCGGCTTCGATTATTGGAAGGCCGTGAACGTGAACGAACCGGCCCTTTATTGGTGGTTGGAGGTATGGAATGGATTGTACTGGCAATCATCAAATGAATTCACGGACAGATACGATTCAGTAATTTTCGCGAATGCGTGGCGCGCGGGCGTTAGGAAGCCGCGTAGCGGTGCCATCTCTTCAATTACGCCGTACCTAGCTGTCGTAAGTTCGCGGACCAAGTATGATTATGCCGGTACCCAGCACTGTGTGTTCGCCTCCTCGACTGCCGGGCCAAACCCCTGCGATTTTTATTGGGAGAATGGTCTCTTAATGGGCGGGGGGCTCCGGTTCGCGCCATCCTTGTCCAAAGTACAGCCCAAGAATCGAGTCTGGCTAAGCCGCTTTGTGGTCTATGGCGAGTACCTAAACACCGCGACTTACTATGGCCAGACCGCTCCTTCTTCAGTTCCCAGATTCGATGTGCGGATTGGTGTGAGTGCCAGCATCGGCGACTGGTATAGTAGACGTTGACTGGGTTCAATTCAATTGAGCGATGTTCGATTCAATTCTTGTTGAAATCGAAGCAGCAGCGCCCCGCCGCACAGCCCAGTGAGCTAGAACGACTCTGAGAACCGGGCTTCGAAGAATTCTCCTAGCTTGGCCGTCGCCTTGAATTGTGGGATGGCGTCCAGTTCTTTGAATGCCGAGGTGAACGCATTGGAAAGACTCCAGATGGTTCGCGGCCGGAAGTCCTCGCACTTCGGCTCGAAGTAAAGGTCATGCACGGCTCTGGCGAGATGTTTCGGAGCTTCCAGTCTGCCTTCCACGAAAGCTTCGTAGATGACCACTTTCGCCGTGACGTCCGTCAATTCGCTCCTCTGCCAAGTCTCCACTTGCTTTCGCATTGGCTCGAAGTTTCGCTGCATGCGGTCAACGCCCACAGAAATGCAGTCGATGAGCGAGAAAGACTTCGAGTGTTTTTGCCAACACCGGCGTGAACACCCCTGTGACAATGCTTCCGAATTCTGGACGCCGTGAGGTTCAACTTCCTCGAAGCCGACTTGAACTAAGTCGCTGGTGCGACGGACGCTATCGCGTGTCATGGAGCCAGCAGTTCTGGAGGTGGGTGATCTAGTTTGGGTACAG
>WNFJ01321021.1_pt3 | contig 28298 bp, 25 predicted proteins | sample 5400461 | NCBI WGS metagenome assembly WNFJ01 (sample SAMN13153349, study PRJNA577476) | soil metagenome | isolation source: 115 cm saprolite on Douglas fir-dominated hillslope | place: USA:California | collected 2013-09-17
AAGGGCGGCTCGGGGGAATGGCCGGCCTTGATCATCACGAACTGGCCGGCGCGGGCCTCGCGGGAAGCCTCGCGGTGCTGGAAGGTGAGCAGGTGGTAGGCGCCTCCGAGGTCCTCGCGCCTCACCAGGGGGGCCTGCCGGTTCGCGGGCATTCCGATGATGATAACGCGACGGCCGCGCTCGGGTCGACGCAGGCGCGGGCGATCGGGTAGGCTCCCCGGATGCTCTTCCGCACGGTCCGCTCCGCGGCCGTCGCCTCGTCCCTCCTGTCTGCGAACCTCATCGTGCTGACCCTGTACCTGAACCCGGAGTCGACCCTGATCGACGACGGCATGGCCCTCTTCCTGAGCCTGTTCCTCCCCTACGCGGTCCTCGGCACCGCCGCCTTCCTCGTGGTCACGCTCTTCCACGCGGCTTTCCGTTTCGGGCCGCGCCCCGCCTCACTCCTCACGGGCTGGCCGTGGCTCGGTTCGTTTCTCTCCCTCGCGGTCGCCGCCACCTCCGCCGTCTACGGCTTCAACCTTCTCAGCTACCGGCACTCGATACCCGTCGATTCCCTCCGGGCCTTGGCCGCTTCGGCGGCGGCGGCCGTCCTCGCGGTCCTGGTCCTCCTCGCGGTCGGGATAGACGCGCTGCTCTTCCCTCGGCGCGGCCGCTCCCTGGGGGCCGCCCTGGCGGTCCTTGCTCCCGCGGTCACCCTCGTGGTTCCCCTCGCCCTGCGTCCCGGCCCCCGCCCCCCGAGCCCCCCCGTGCCCGTATCCCTCGAGCCCGCGACCTCGGTGCGCCGCGTCACCCTCATCGGCATCGACGGCCTGGGGCCGGTCTTCCTCCGGGAGGGAGTGGCGCGCGGCAACCTCCCGGCCTTCGCGCGCCTGCTGCGGCGCGGCGCTTCCGGCCCCCTGGCCACCCTCCGCCCGACGGAGGCCCCGCCGATTTGGACCACCGTGGTCACGGGCCGCCTCCCCCGCGACCACGGCGTCAAGAGCTTCGTGACTTATCGGCTCCTTGGGTCCAGCCATACCTATGAGCTCCTGCCCAAGGGAGCGCTCGTGCGGCTGCTGGAGCGGGGGGGGCTCGTGTCCACGCGCCCCGTCACCTCCACCTCGCGCCGCCGCCGCGCGCTCTGGAACGTGCTCTCCGCCTGCGGCGTTCCCGCGGGAGTGGTGCGGCTCTGGGGTACCTACCCCCCCGAGCAGGGTCAGGGCTTCACCCTCTCGAACTACTTCCACCTCTTTCGCGACGACAAGGCGCGGGCGGAAGGGACGCTCCAGCCGCCCGACCTCCTGCCCGAGGTGCGGGCCCGGGCGGTCAGAAGCGGCGAGGTGGATCCCGCCCTCCTCGCGGAGTTCGTGGACACCGCCACCTCCGATCCGCCCGGCGCCCCCTGGCGTCGGGAGCTCGTGGATCGAGCCCTCGCCCCCGATCTCACGTACCGTCGCGCCGGCCTCGTCCTGCGCGCAGCCTACGACCCGCCCTTCTTCGCCTCGTACTTCTACGGCCTCGACGTGGTGGGCCACGCCTTCTACCGCTACGCGCACCCCGAGCGTTTCGGGGACGTGTCGGCCGCGGAATCGCGGCGCTTCGGCCGCGTCCTCGACCGCTACGCGGCCCTGCTCAGCCAGTGGGTCGGGGAGTCGGGCCAGGGTCTGCGCCCGGGGGAGGTGCTGATCGTGGTCTCCGCCTACGGCATGGAGCCGGTACCGCTTTGGCGGCGGCTCCTGGCCGGTCTCGGGGGAGGGTCGAGCTACTCCGGGACCCATGAGGGCGCCCCGGATGGGTTCTTCCTCGCCGTGGGGGACGGCATCCGCGCGGGTGCGCCCCTCGGCCCCGCCTCCGTCCTCGACGTGATGCCCACGATCCTCTACCTGTTCGGCCTGCCCGTGGCCCGGGACATGGAGGGGCGCGTCCTGACCGAGATCCTGGACGACGATTTCGCGCGCCGGAACCCCGTGACCTTCATTCCCAGCTACGAGAGCCTGGCCATCGCCCCCGTGGCCGCCCACGGCGACCTCGACGACCTGCCCCCCCAGCCGGAGGAGGAGCCGTGAAGCGTCCGCGGCTCGTGCTCTTCGACATCGACGGGACCCTGCTCTCGGCGGGGGGGATCTCGGCCCGGGCCCTCGCGGCCACCCTGCACGAGACCTTCGGCACCGAAGGTGCTTCCGCGAGCTACGACTACTCGGGGAAGACCGATCCCCAGATCGTGCGCGAGCTGATGGGCGCGGCAGGCTTCGCGGAGGCCGAGATCGATGCGCGCATGGAGGCGGCCCTCGTAGGCTATCGGGCTCGCCTGCTGGCCGGGCTGCGGCCCGAGGACGTGACGGCCAAGCCGGGCGTGCGCCCGCTCCTCGAGGCCCTGGCCGCCGAGCCGCAGGTGACCCTCGGCCTGCTCACCGGCAACCTCGAGCCCTGCGCGCGGGCCAAGCTCGCTCCCCTCGACGTGAACCGCTACTTTCCGTTCGGGGCCTTCGGCTCCGACCACGAGGATCGCTACCGGCTGCCCGCGGTGGCTCTCGAGCGGGGCCGGTCCGTGGTCGGGATCGCCTTCGAGGGGGCGGACCTCGTGATCGTCGGCGATTCGGTGCACGATGTGCTCTGCGGCCGAGGCCTGGGCGTGCGGGCGGTGGCGGTGGCCACGGGCAAGACCCCGCCCACCCGACTTTCCGAAGTGAAGCCGGACGCCCTGCTCGACGACTTCGGGGATACGACGTCAGCCTTCCGAGCCATCCTGGGGGATGGCAGGGGATAAAGTGGGGGGTCGATGAAGAACTCGCGCGCGCTCGTGACCCTTGCCCTGGCAGTCTCGCGGCCCGTGGCCCTCGTGGCCGCGGCGGGTCGACGCCCGCGTAGACGCCGCCGTGAAGGGTGCCGCTCCGGAGGCGGTCGAGATCCGCCACCGCCTCCACCAGAACCCGGAGCTCGGCAACCGGGAGGAAAAGACCGCCGCTCTCGTGGCGGAGCGGCTCCGCGGCCTGGGCCTCGAGGTGAAGACCGGCATCGCCCACACCGGAGTGGTGGCGATGCTCAAGGGCGGCAAGCCCGGGCCTCTTGTCGCGGTGCGGGCGGACATGGACGCGCTGCCCGTGACCGAAGACACTCCGCTCCCCTACAAATCCACGGTGCACACCACCTACCTTGGCCAGGAGGTGGGAGTGGCCCACGCCTGTGGCCACGACATCCACGTGGCGGTGCAGCTCGGCGTGGCCACGGTCCTGGCTTCGATGAAGGACCAGGTGAGCGGAACCGTCCAGTTCATCTTCCAGCCCGCCGAGGAGGGGCCGCCCCCGGGAGAGGAGGGCGGAGCGCAGCTCATGCTCAAGGAGGGCCTCTGGAAGGAGGCGAAGCCGAGCGCGGTCTTCGGCCTTCACGTGAACGCCCAGTCCGAGGTGGGGCAGATCAAGTACACGCCGGGACCGAGCATGGCCGCGGCCGACTCCTTCCGCATCGTGGTCAAGGGGACGCCCGCCCATGGCGCGCGGCCGGAGCTCGCGGTCGACCCCATCGTGGTGGCCTCCCAGGCGGTGATGGCCCTTCAGACGATCCGCTCGCGCAACCTGCGGCCGCTGGATCCGGCCGTGCTCACGGTTGGCATGATCCGGGGCGGCCAGCGCCAGAACATCATCCCGGAGGAGGTGGAGATGAGGGGGACGGTCCGCACCTTCGATGCGAAGGTACAGGACCTGGTGGAGCGGCGCATGCGCGAGATCCTGGACGGGATCACGAGATCCGCGGGCGCTACCTACGTTCTCGAGTATGAGCGGGGCTACCCGGTGCTGGTGAACGACCGAGGGCTCACGAGCGCCACCCTTCCCTCCCTGGCGCGGGCGGTGGGGGAGAGGAACCTGGTGATCGACGACCCCCGAACGGGAGCCGAGGATTTCTCGTTCTTCGCCGGGCAGACGCCGGGCTTTTTCTATTTCCTGGGCGGGGTGAAGCCGGGGACCACATCCGGGGATCACCACACACCGACCTTCCTGGTGGACGATGCGGCGATCCCCGTGGGCATGCGCGCCATGTCCTTCGTCCTCCTCGACTACCTGGCCCGGGAAGCCAGGGAGCGGCCCGGGAGCCATGGTCGGCCGTAGCGCGACCGGCGCGACCCCTTGTCGCGCCGGGACGCCTCGGGGTACGATCCGCGCGCCTTGGCCAGCCTGGACGCGTTCCTCAGCCTGGACGTGCCTCCTGAAGGCGGCGCGCCGGCCGGCCTTCGCCCCGCGTATCGGCCTGGGTGAGCTGGGCCCTCGGACGGCGAGCGCCGAGGGCGCTGATCTCTACGACGCAGAGGAGCGGGTGGGGCTGCAGATGGCGGCGGTGGTGAACCTCCCCCCCCAGCAGGTGGCCGGCCTGGTGGGCGAGGTGATGGCCTTGGCCGCGGACAACGGGCGGGGCGTGCAGGCGCTGCTCATCCCCGAGCAGCCGGTCCCCCACGGGGCGCGGGTCGTCTGATGGCGGCCGCCCCTGCGCTCCGCCCCAAGCTCGAGCTGATGGACGCGGACCGCATGGCCCGCACCCTCTCGCGCATCGCCCACGAGATCGTGGAGCGCCACCCGGACATGAAGGGACTGGCCCTGGTGGGGGTGCGGAGCCGCGGGGTGCCCCTAGCCCGGCGGCTGGCCCGCCGGCTCGGGGAGGCCACCGGGAACCCCCCCCTGGTGGGTGCCCTCGACATCACCCTCTACCGCGACGACTTCACCACCCTCGCCGCCCAGCCCATCACCCGGGGGACCGACATCCCGTTCTCGATCGACGCGCGCACCGTGGTGCTCGTCGACGACGTGCTCTTCACCGGCCGCACGGTGCGGGCCGCCCTCGACCAGCTCATCGACTTCGGCCGGCCCGCCCGCATCGAGCTGGCCGTGCTCGTGGACCGCGGCCATCGCGAGCTGCCCATCCGGGCCGACTATGCGGGCAAGACCATGACCACCGCTCGCGAGGAGGTGGTGCAGGTGCTGCTCGAGGAGGAGGACGGACGTGACGGGGTGCTCCTCCTCGAGCGCGGCCAAGCGCCCCGGGCCGCGCGCGCCCGGACCGCCGCCTCGCGCCCCAGGGCCCGGAGGCGCCGTCGGTGAGCGCGTTTCCGCACCGTCACCTGCTCGGCATCGAGCGTCTCCAGCCCGCGGACATCCAAGTCGTGCTCGACACCGCGGACGGACTCAAGGAGATCCTGGAGCGCCCGATCAAGAAAGTGCCCACGCTACGCGGCAAGACCGTGATCAACCTCTTCTACGAGGCCTCCACCCGCACGCGCTCGTCCTTCGAGATCGCGGAGCGCGTGCTCTCCGCGGACAGCCTTTCCATCGCCGCCGCCACCTCCAGCGCGCAGAAGGGCGAGACCCTGCTCGACACCGCCAAGAACCTCGAAGCCATGAACCCCGACCTCCTGGTGATCCGGCACGCCTCCTCGGGGGCGCCTCACTTCCTGGCCCGGCACTGCCAGTTCGCGGTGGTGAACGCGGGAGACGGGGCCCACGAGCATCCGACCCAGGCCCTGCTCGATGCCCTCACCCTCCGTCAGCGCAAGGGCCGTCTGAAGGGGCTGCGGGTGGCGATCGTGGGCGACATCTTGCACAGCCGGGTGGCCCGCTCGAACCTGTGGCTGCTCTCCAAGATGGGGGCGCAGGCCGTGCTGTGCGGCCCCCCCACCCTCATCCCGCCCGGGATCGAGGCCCTGGCCCCCGTCACCCACCGGATCGAGGAGGCGATCGAAGGGGCGGACGCGGTCATGATGCTCCGCCTGCAGCTGGAGCGGATGGCGGGCGGGTTCTTCCCCACCCTCCGCGAGTACCACGCCCGCTTCGGGCTCACGGGGGAGCGGGTGAAGCGGGCGAAGAAGGACCTGGTGATCCTCCATCCCGGCCCCGTGAACCGCGGGGTGGAGATCGCGAGCGAGGTCGCGGATGGGCCCTTCTCGGTGATCCTCGACCAGGTCACGAACGGGGTGGCTGTCCGCATGGCCATCCTCTACCTCCTGCTGGGCGGGAGCGGCGAAGCCGCGGCATGAGCCGTCTGCTCCTCAAGGGCGGGCGGGTGGTGGACCCCGCGCGGAAGGTCGACGCCGTGCTCGACGTCCTACTCGCGGACGGCGCGGTGGAGGCGGTGGGGAAGAAGGTCCCCTCCCGGGGGGCGCAGGTCCTGGAGGTGAAGGGCCTCGTGGTCTGCCCCGGCTTCATCGACCTGCACACCCACCTGCGCGAGCCGGGGCGCGAAGACAAGGAGACGATCGCCACCGGCACCCGGGCCGCCGCGGCGGGGGGGTTCACCGCGGTGTGCGCCATGCCGAACACGGAGCCGGTGAACGACCATGCGGGGGTCACCCGGTTCATCGCCGAGAAGGCGAAGACCGAGGGGGCGGTGCGCGTCTACCCGATCGGGGCCATCACCCGCGGCTCCCGCGGCGAGGAGCTCGCGGAATACGGCGACCTGCGCGAGGCGGGCTGCGTGGCGGTTTCCGACGACGGCCGGCCGGTGGCCAGCGCGCGCGTCATGCGACGGGCCCTGGAGTACGCGAAGGCCTTCGACCTGACCGTCATCGACCACTGCGAGGAACCGACCCTCGCCGATCAGGCCGCCATGAACGAAGGCCCGGTCGCGACCCTTCTGGGGCTGCGCGGAGCTCCCGCCGCCGGGGAGGCCATCATAGTCGAGCGCGACGTCCTCCTGGCCGAGCTCACGGGCGGCAAGGTCCACATCGCCCATGCCTCGGCCGCGGCGTCGCTGGACGCGGTGCGCCGGGGCAAGGCCCGCGGGGTGCGGGTGACCGCCGAGGCCACCCCCCACCACCTGCTCCTGATCGACCAGCTGGTCAAGGATTCCGAGTACGACACCGCCACCAAGATGAACCCGCCCCTGCGCGCCGAAGGCGACCGGCAGGCCCTCCTCCAGGGCCTGCGCGACGGGACCATCGACTGCATCGCCACCGATCACGCGCCCCACACGGTGGACGACAAGAAGGTCGAGTACGACCACGCGGCCAACGGGATCGTGGGACTCGAGACCGCGGTGGCCCTGTGCCTGGACCGCCTGGTGGGGGAGGGCCTCCTCGACCTCCCGCGGCTGGTGGCCCTCCTGTCGACCAACCCGGCGCGCGTCCTCGCCCTCCCCGGAGGGACCCTCGCGCCGGGGGCGCCGGCCGACGTGACCGTCCTCGACCTCTCCCGCAAACGCCAGGTCGAGACCGCCCGCTTCCAGAGCAAGGGCCGCAACACGCCCTTCGCGGGCTGGATGCTCAGGGGGTGGCCGGTCCTGACCATCGTGGAGGGCCGGGTGGTGTGGAAGGACGCCCGGAGGTAGGCGCGCACCGCTCGTGAGCGTCGAGGCCGCCGTCGCCGCCTACCACCGGCTGCTCGAAGCCGATCCCGCCTCCGCGCGCGCGCAGCACGAGTGGTTCCAGGAGGCCCTGCGCCGCGAGGGCGTGACCTTCGACGGCGCGCCGATGCCGAGCTTCCTCCGCCCCCATTTTGTCGGGCGCGCGGAGTGGGAGGCCCTCCGAGAGCAGGGCAACCGGCTTCTCCAGCTCGCGGCCCGGGTGGCCCGGCATGCCTTCGGGGGCGACGTGGGACGGCTCTGCGCATTCCTGGGCACGCCCCAGGCGGAGGCGCGCTGGGTGGCCCTCGATCCCGGCCTCCCCGACGTGGTTCTCTCCCGGCTCGACGCCTTCCTGACCCCGTCGGGGCCGCGCTTCATCGAGATCAACAGCGACGCCCCCGCGGGCTTCGGCTACAGCGACCGCATGGCCCGCGTCCATCGCGAGCTTCCGGTCTTCCGGGAGTTTGCGCGCCGCCAGGCGGTGACCTACCAGGCCTCGGACGAGGGGCTCGTGCGGGCCGTCGTGGCTACCCTCCCCCGCAACACCTCCGGCCCGCCCCTCGTGGCCATCGTGGACTGGGCCGAGGTGAAGACGCGGGCCGATCAGGAGATCCTCCGCGAGGCCTTCGTGGCCCGCGGGTTCGACTGCCTGCTCGCGGATCCCCGGGCCGTGACGGTGCGGGCGGGCCGGCTCCAGACCGAGGACGGGCCGGTGGACATCGTCTACCGGCGGGCCGTCCTCTCCGAGCTCGTCGAGCGCGAGGAGGAGGTGCAGGCCTTCCTGAACGCCTACCGTGACCGACTGTGCCCCTTCGTGAACTCCCTGCGCTGTCGGCTCTCCGAGGACAAGGCCTTCTTCGCCGTCCTGACCGACGAGACCTTCGGCTCGCTGATGAGCGACGACGAGCGCCGGCTCGTCGCGCGCGCCCTGCCCTGGACGCGCAAGGTGGAGGAGCGGCGGACGATCAAGGACGGGCACGCCGTCGACCTCGTGCCCTTCGTCCTCGCAAATCGGGAGCGGCTGGTCCTGAAGCCGGCCCACGCCTACGGCGGCCGCTCGGTCTTCGTGGGCGACGAGACCCCGGCCACGGAATGGGAAGGCGCGGTCCGCGCCGCCCTGGGCTCGCCGTGGGTGGTGCAGGAGCGGGTCGTGATCCCCGAGGAGCCGTTCCCCGCCTTCGAAGGCGGGGCGCTCCGCTTCGTCCCCCTCAAGGTCAACGCGAACCCGTTCTACGCGGCGGGGCAGGACGTCGGAGCCGTCACCCGCGCGTCCCGCAGCTCGGTGATCAACGTGAGCGCGGGCGGGGGCAGCGTCCCCACGTTCGTGATCGGGTGATCGGAGTATCCTTGGACTGGCGTCTCGGGGAACGAGAGGAGGCCGGACGATGAACCGCCTCATCCTGGGCATGGCCGTGGTGGCGACCGCGCTGGCGAGCCCTGGCGCCGGAAGTCCCGACAAGGACAAGGACAAGGGCAACAAGGGCAACAAGAAGGACAAGAAAGGCGAATCGGTCACGGTTGCGGTCGGGTTCAGCACGGAGCAGCGGGACGACGTCCGGGTCTACTTCGTCGAGAGGCACGGCAAGGGCAAGTGCCCTCCCGGCCTGGCCAAGAAGGGCAACGGGTGCCTCCCGCCCGGGCAGGCCAAGAAACGCTACTCCCGCGACCACCCCCTGCCCTCCGACATCGAGATCCGTCCCGTGCCCGCCGAGCTCGAGGTGCGCATCGGCCTCCCGCCGCCCGGCTACAGGTACGCGATCGTCGACGGGGACCTGGTCAAGCTGGCGGTGGGTACCCTGCTCGTGGTGGACGCGATCGACGGCCTCGTGCGGTAGCGCTCGCGGCCGCCTCCCCGCTCAGGGCGAGCTTAAAAAGCCGGCCCCCCGCGCCAGCTCCCGGGGGTCCCAGGGCGAGGCCGCGCCGCCCAGGTAGCGGTGGAACCAGTCGAGGTGGGCGGCGTAGTAGAGCGCCATCTCGTGCCAGGCCGGCCAGTGCCCCGCTTCCTCGAAGACGAGAAGGCGCGAGGGCACGCCCCGCTTCTTCAGATCGGTGAAGAACATCAGGGACTGGCCGTAGGGAACCCGAAAGTCCTTCTCGCCGGTGATCACGAGGCAGGGAGTCTTGAACGCGGTCACGTAGCTCGAGGGCGAGGCCTTCTGGTAGTAGGCGGGGTTCTCCCAGGGGGTGCCCTTCAAGTCCCAGGTGGGAAACCACACCTCCTCGGTCGAGCTGAACATGGAGCGCAGGTCGTAGACGCCCATCATCGAGGCCATCACCTTGAAGCGGTTTGGGTGCCCTTCCAGCCACATGACCGCGTAGCCACCCCACGACCAGCCCATCAGTCCCATCCGGTCCGGGTCGACGTAGGGGAGGGCCGCGACCGCGTCGGTCACGCGGGCGATGTCCTCCATGACCTTGCCGTCCCAGTCTCCGGAGATGGCGGCGGTAAAGGCCGAGCCGAAGCCCGTCGAGCCGTGGGGGTTGGGGAAGGCCACCACGTAGCCCGCGCCCGGATAGACCTGCCAGTCACCGCGGAAGCTGTCCGCCCACTGCGTCTGCGGTCCGCCGTGGATGTTCAGGATCAAGGGGTACCTCTGGGCGGGATCGAAGGCGTGGGGCTTGACGATGAACACCTGCACGGGTCTTCCCTCCGCGCCGGCCACCGTGATCTCCTCCATCGGTCGAACGTCGACCTCGGCCTCCACGGCCGCGTTGTGGGTGGTGAGGCGCCTGGGGGGCAGGGGCTTGTCCCCCAGGTCGACGCGGAAGAGCTCCTGCGGCTCGCCCACGCGGCGCCGGCTCACCACCGCCCAGGTGCCGTCCGGGGCCACCGCGAAGCCGTCGAGGAGCCCCACGTCCGTGACCACCCGGATGCGCCCGCTCGCCACCTCCAGCTCGTGAAGCGGGGTGCGGCCCCGCACCTCGGCCGTGAAGTAGAGCCTCTTCGAGTCGGCGCGCCAGGCGATCTCGCCGATCGTGTTGTCGAAGGCCTCGCTCAGCACCCGACTCGCTCCCGTCGGGCGATCGACCACCGCGATCCGGAAGCGGTCGGACTCCCAGCCCGGCACCTTCTGCATGCGGTAGGCGAGCAGGCGGCCGTCCGGCGAGTAGGCGGGCGATCCGTCCCACGCCTGGTTGGCCGAGGTCAGGTTAAAGGGCTTCGCGAGCTCGGCCGCCGCGGCCTCCACCGCGACCGTGAACAGGTCGGCGTTGGTGGTGGAGGCCTCGTCCGCCCCGCGGTTCGAGGTGAAGGCCAGCTCCTTGCCGTCGGGAGAGAGCGCGAACCCGGGAGGACCGCCGACCTGGAAGATGGGGGACTCGAAGTCGCCGGGGGTGAGGTCGCGCGGCGCGGCCTCCGGCCGGGCCAAGTCGAAGACGAGGACGTGGCTGCGCTTGGCCTCCCGCCACTCGGTCCAGTGCCGATAGAGCAGACGGTCCGTCAGGTGGGCCTTCAGCTTGGACTGTACCCGCGCTTCGTCCCTCTTCTTGTTGCAGGTGGCATCCGCGCCGCACTCCACCCAGACGTCCGCGCTCACCGCGAGGAGCCGTCCGTCTCCGGAGAGCGTGAAGGCGCCGACCCCGCCCGGGAAATCGGTCCTCTTCTGGGGCTCGCCCCCGCCCATGGACCACACCTGGCTCTCGCCGGAACGGGTGGAGAGGAAGTACAGGGTCTTCCCGTCCGGGGAGAAGCGCGGGAGAGAGTCGGTCTTGTCCGCGAAGGTGAGGGCGCGGGCGTTCGCCCCGTCGGGGTCGATGCGCCAGAGATTGGCCTGTCGCTTGACGGTCCCGAGGTCCGAGGTCGTGACTTTGTAGACGATCGTCCTCCCGTCGGGGCTAAGGGCGGGCTCTTCGACGGCCTGCAGGCGGTAGAGGTCGGGGATGGTGAACGCGCGCTTGTCCGCGGCCCCGGCCCCGCCCACCAGGGCGAGCGCGGCCACGGTCGAGATCCCCAGGGAGCTGGGCATGAGCCCTCCAAGCAAGTAGAGCGGAGACTCAAGGAGCGGCGGAGAGCTCCGCCCGCGCCTTCTTTCGTGCCTTTTCGAACTCGTCGCCGGGCCGCCAGGCGGGGAGGGGCGTGGTGTTCGCCACCTTCACCCCTAGGTAGAAGAGGAGCTGGGCATCCTCCACCGCCCCCGCCAGGTTCCAGTCGTCGCGCAGCTCGTCGGAGGGCTGGTGGTAGTCCTTCGCTTCGTACGCCTCTTGCTGCTCCCGGCCCCAGCCCGCGGGGCGGCCGATCGTCCGGGTTCCCGCCTTGAGGTAGGCGCCGGGCACTCCGATCCGCGCGAAGCTGAGCTGGTCGGAGCGGTAGAAGGAGCCGCGGTCGGGGAACTGGTCCCCCACGACCTCTCGCCCCTGGGCGGCGGCCAGGGCGCGGATCCAATCGTCGAGGCTGGACTTGCCGAGGCCGACCACGCTGACGTCCTGGCTGGGGCCCCAGATGTTCACCCCGTCGATGTTGATGTCGGCGGCCAGGCGGCCCGCCGGCACGGGCGGGTTCGCGGCCAGGTATCTCGAACCCAGGAGGCCCTGCTCCTCCGCCGCCACCGCGGCGAACAGGATCGAGCGGCGCGGCCGCGCGGGTAGGGCCTTCATGGCCTCCGCGATCGCCAGGAGCGCGGCCACTCCCGAGGCGTTGTCGAGGGCGCCGTGGTAGATCGCGTCGCGGCCGGGCTGGGCGCCGGGCTTCATGCCCAGGTGGTCGTGGTGGGCGGTGTAGAGAACGGCCTCGCGGGCGAGCACCGGATCGCTTCCGGGCAGCCGCGCGATCACGTTCGCGGTCTGCTTCCTCTGCACCTCGTTCCGGAGCACCAGGCTGACCGTGACCCCGAGGGGAACGGGCCGGAAGTCGCGCTTCTGGGCGGCCGCGCGCAGGGCGTCGAGGTCGAGCCCGGCCAGGCGGACCAGACGTCGGCAGGCCTCCTCGGTGGCCCAGGCCTTCACGGGCAGGGCCGCTTGGCCGGGCTCGGCGGGAAGGCTGAACTGCTCGCCCGTCCACGAGGTCTGCACGACCTGCCACTTGTAGCCGGCCGAAGGCGTGGTGTGGATGATGATCGCGCCCGCGGCCCCTCGCTGCGCGGCCATGTCGTACTTGTAGTCCCAGCGGCCGTAATAGAGGCGGGTCTTGCCCGCGAAGAGGGCGGGGTCGTCCTCGGGGTCGTTGTTCATGACCAAGAGGACTTTCCCCCTCGTATCCGCCCCCTTGAAATCGTCCCACTGATACTCCGGGGCCACGATCCCGTAGCCCACGAACAGCAGCTCGGCGGCCTCGAGGCGGACCTCGGGCTGCGCCACCCCTGAGAACGCGATGTAGTCCTCGTGGTCGCGCAGATCGACCCCCTCGCTCCCGTGCGCGAACCGGATCGTCTCCGGGCTGTGCGTTCGGATCCCGACCATGTCGAAGGGCTGCTGCCAGGAGCCGCCCGGGGCCCCCGGCTGCAGGCCCATCCCTTCCAAGCGCCCCGCGATGTAGGCGCGGGCCAGTTGATCCCCGCGCGTGGCCGGCCCACGGCCCTCGAGCAGATCGCTCGCCAGGAACCGCACGTCCATGGTGAGGCGCTCCGGCCGGATGGCCCGGGCCGCGCTCTTCTCTGCGGACGTGATCACGGCGGGGGTAAGGGTGGCGAGGGTTGCGCCGACGAGAGCGGTCAGGGCGGCAGCGATCGCGGCGCGCATGGACCTCCTCGGGCGCCCCCGGAGGGGTCGCCATCTCTAGCTTTACATGATATTATAGCTTGTAAGTCGTCCCGCTGTAAGGGTTCATATAAGACGGGTCGCCCAAGTGGTAGTCTAGAGGGTACGGAATCCGGTTCCGGAGTGAACATTCCGATGGCGACAGGCTCCCTTCGAGTCTCTCGACGAAGCGCCCCCGCACCGACGACCGTGCTCATCCCCGGCGGTCGGTTCCTCATGGGCTCCGACTCCGGGCGACCCGACGAGCAGCCCGTACACTCCGTCGAGGTCTCTCCGTTCCGCATGGGCCGCACCCCGCTGACCAACCTCGAGTACGCGCGCTTCCTCGCCCTCGGCCGGGCGCCCCAGCCGCCCTGGTGGACCGATCCCGCCTTCTGGGCGCCCGACCAGCCGGTGGTGGGCGTGACCTGGTTCGACGCGATGGCCTACGGGGCGTGGCTCGGCGAGACCGCGCGCGGCACCTGGCGTCTTCCGACCGAGGCCGAGTGGGAGTGGGCCGCGCGGGGAGGGCTCGCCGTCGCGGCCACGTCGTGGGGCGAGGCGCTGCCCCCCGGCGAGGTGCCGGAGGGCCCGCTTGCCGCACCCTGGCCCGTCGGCCAGGGTACGCCCAACGGCTTCGGCCTCTGCGACATCGGCACCATGGTCCACGAATGGTGCCTCGACTGGTACCAACCGGACGCCTACGCCGCGTCCCCGGTCCAAGACCCGCGCGGGCCCGCCCAGGGTGAGCGGCGGGCCAGCCGTGGCGGCTCCTGGCGCCACCGCGTGCGCTGGTCCCCTCCCTCGGCCCGGAGCAGCCTGCCCCCGTCGTTCCGTTACGCGGACTACGGCTTCCGCATCGTGCAGGAAGTCTCGTGACTCCTCAGCGCGGAAGGCGGAACTGGACGGTGACCGTGAGCAGGATGGCGACGGGCACGCCGTTCAAGCGGGTGGGCCGGTAGACCCACTGCCGGACCGCGTCGACCGCGGCCCCCTCGAGCAGCGGCTGGCCGCGCAGGATCCTGACCTCCGCGACGTGCCCCGACGGGTCGATCACGCACTCGAGCACGACCACGCCCACGACGCCGGCCCGGCGCGCCAGCTCCGGGTAGACGGGTGCGACGTGGCGAACCTTGGCGGGAGGCGACAGGTCACCTCCCGGACGAACGGGGCCGGGTGGTCCGACCCCGTCGCTCCCGTCACCATCGGGGCCGCGCGAATCGGGCCCGCCGGTTCCGGGGCCCCCCGGGCCCCCCGTCGGTTCGTCGATGACCATGCCAGCCTTGTCGTCGGCCACGGTGGCGGGCTCCACGGCCGGCGGGCGATCGGCGACCGGCACCGGGGTCGAGGAGCGCCCGCGCCGAAGGCCCCCGCTCGTGGGGACGGGCGCGGGGGTTCGAGCGGGAACGCTCACCACCGGCGTGGGCACAACCGACCATCGCGGTCCCCGGGACTCGGGCAGGGCTTCCCGCGAGAGCGCGGGCAGCAGGAACAGCCCCAGGCCCGCGGCCGCGTGCAGCACCACCGACACGGGTAGGGTTCGACCGAGCCACACCATGCTCGTCCTCGCTTTCTAGGGGTTTCGACACCGCCCGGCCGGCCGCGGTTCCGCGGCCCGCGACCTCAGGCGGAAAGCCAGTGCGCGGGCCAGGGGCGGCGCGGCGGGTCGGGCAGGCCGCGGGCCTGCTGGAGCGCGGCTTCGTACGCCTCGCGGCAGCGCGCGGGCGAGTGCTCGCGCTCCACGAAGGAGCGGGCGGCGGCACCCAGGGCGGCGCGATCGGCGGGGCGTGCCGCGAGCCTCAGGATCGCCCGCGTCACCTCGCCCTCCTCGTCGGCCACGTCCGCGCGCACGACCGCGTCGGCCGGGACCTCCGCCAGGTGCTCGAGGTTCGACACCACGGTGGGGCGGCCTTGAGCCAGCACACGCAACAACGTGGCCGAGGTCTCGCGGGCGGTGGGGTAGCGCAGGTGAACCACGAGGTCGGCCGCTTCGATGTGGGCGGGAATCTCCGCGAAGGGCACGCGTCCGGTGACGACGGTGCGCTCGCGCATGCCGAGGCGCGCGAGGAGCCGGTCGAGGGCCGTGGGCTCGGCCGCGGGGCCGACCAGGAGGAGCCGGAGGCGCGGCAGGGCCCTTGCGGCCCGGGCCACGGCGCGGGCGACCGTCTCGATCCGTTTCTCACGGGTGAGCAGACCGTAGCTCCCGACCACGAGCTCGTCGGAGGCGAGGCGGAGACGGGCGCGCAGGGCCGTGATCTCGGCCGACGCGACCCCGGTGGCCGGCGCCATCATGGGAACCCGGATGACCTCGGCCTCCGGTACCTCGCGGCGGATGGCCTCGGCCATGTAGGCGTTGTGGACCGCGACCAGGCGCGCCGCTTCCACCGGCAGGCGGAAGAGCGGGTAGGCATAGGGGAGCAGGTGGCCGACCGTCCCCAGGTGTGCTTCCGCGAGGCGGCCGGCCTGGCGCGGATAGCTGTAGGCCACCTCGTCGCGGTAGGCCCGGAGGGCGGGCGCGGCCGCCTCCCGGAGGGCGCGGCTCGCGGGATTGCCGGCGTAGGCGCGGGCCGCGGGCGAGTCGAGGAAGGTGCCGGCCCGCGAATGGTGCAGGACGAGGTCGTGCAGGACGAGCACTCCCGGCACCCGGGCCAGGGGGGCGTACAGGAACGCGTGGTCCGGGCCGTTGCCCATCTGGTAGACGGCCAGGTCGTACGGCTGCTCTCGATGACGGGGGAGGAACTCGGAAGCCCGTCGGACCGTGCACGAGCTCGGCAGCCGGTCCTGCTCCACCGAGTCCTGGCCGTGGAACACGTCGATCGCGTGCCCGTCGGCGAGAAGGCCGAGAACCTCCACCGCGTAGTCCGCGATCCCCGTCCGGGCCGGGGGCAGCGGGGTCAGGAACGCGAGGCGCACCCTAGCGCCGGGCGAAGAGCGCGTACTCGAGCGGTCCGTAGAGAAGGCCGTTCAGGCGCTCCACGTTTTCGTTCAGCACGGCCGTCGCGCGCTCGGGCAAGCCGTCTCCCGGGATTGTCTCGAGACGCGAGGAGGGGTCCACGGGGGAGCGAAGCTCGAACCGCACGTCGGTGAAGCCCTGGGCGGCCGCGAGGAAACTCAGGGTCTCGGGGTGCAGCGGCCGCTCGTGGGTCAGGTCGCGGTTGTAGACCTCGAGGAACCCCACCACCGAGCGCGGGTTCACGGTCTCCAGGACGAGCAGGCCGCCCGGGCGCAGCACGCGGAACGCTTCGGCGAGCAGGCCGAGGAGCACGGGGGGGGGGAGGGGCTCGGCGACCTGGGCCGCGAACACTCCGCCCAGTGATCCTCCCCCCTCGGCGCTCAGGTAGTCCAGGAGGTCACCCTGGACGACGTCGAGCCCCTGGTCGCGGCAGCCCCGCACCGCGTTCGCGTTCCTCTCCACGCCGCGGGCGGCGATCCCGCGCTCCTTGAGCAGGGCCAGGAACTCGCCGCGCCCGCAGCCCAGGTCCACCACGGGAGCCAGGCCCTCGAAGCACGGCACGTATGCGGCCAGCCGCTCGCGGATCTCCTCCCGGCTGCCGCGGTATCGGTTTTCGAAAGCGGTGTATGCCGAGTCGACCGCGGCGCGGGCCGCCGCCGCCGTCACCGCGGGCGGGGGTGCCGCCGACGCCAGGGTGGCCCGGACCGCGCGCACTTCCTCGGAAACCGTCTCCACCCGGTCGCGCAAGGCCAGGAGACCCTCGAAGCGACGGCCCAGCGACTCGAGCCGCCGATCGAACGCCTCGAGGATGAGCTCCGAGCGGGTGGTGGCGAGGGCGGAGGCCATGCGGTCGCGGGCGTCCATGAGCGGCTGGACCCGCTGGAGGTAGCGCACGAGGGCGCCCGTCAGCTCCCGCAGGCGCTCGTGCAGGCGGGCGGTCTCCGCCAGGTAGCCGTTCAGGACCTGGACCGAGAGGGCGTTGAACTCGGTCTGGCGGGCGATCGCCGGCGCCACCGCGTCCCAGGCCCGCTGCCGGACGGCGCCCGCGAGCCCCCCGCCTTCCGGCCGGGGAGGCGCCTCCCAGACGGTGTTCAGGCGTGCCAGGCGGGCCGGCAGCTCGGGCAGCGCCTCCGTGGGCAGGGGGAAGGAGGCGAGCCGGTCGACGGCCGCCAGGACCTCGGCGTAGGCTCTCTCCTCGTCCTCGAGCCTAAGGCGGAGGGCTTCGAGAGCGGGGTCGTCGCGGTCGGAAGGCAAACGGTTACTTGGCGGTGGCGGCCCGGCTGGCCAGGTAGGCGAGGACGATCTCGTCGAGCGAGAGGTCCTCCATGACGGTCTTGTCGCCCGCGGGGTCGAATTTTCCCCGCTTGACCTCCAGGATCATCCCCTTGTGCTGGTCCTCCATCAGCTTGGTGATGGCGGCCTCGTCCTCGCGACTCTGGATGAGCTGGGAGTAGGGGAGGCGGCGGGACCCCAGGATCTCGCCGCCTTTGTAGATCAGGGTCTCGATGAGGGGGTTGACCTCGCCCTTGTCTTCGGTCTGGACATGATAGACGACGCCCCGGTACTTCACGTCGGTGTTGAACCCGGTGATCACCACGAGGATTCTCCGGCCCCCCCTCCGGTCTTGTCAAGACGATGAGCAAGGCGTTTCGCGACATAATGCGGCGCCGACCCGGGTCCATGAAGGAAGACCAGCCGGACGACGAGCGGGTTCCTGTTTTCGGGACCTGGCCGCGCATCTACGCGGCGGTGGCGGCGAGCGCCCTCCTCGTGATGGCCCTCCTGGCCCTCTTCTCGCGGTGGCCGTATTGACCCCCCTCGACTGGTCGGTCCTCGGCGTCTACCTCGTCGCCATCGTGGGCTTCGGCCTCTGGATGGGCCGTGGCAACCAACGGATCGAGGACTTCTTCCTGGCGGACCGGCAGATGCGGTGGTGGGCGGCCGGCCTCTCCGTGATGGCCACCCAGATCAGCGCCATCACCTTCGTGGGGACCACCGGCCAGGCCTACACCCGGGGGATGAACTTCATCGTTTTCTACTTCGGCCTGCCCTTTGCCATGGTGATCCTCTGCGCCACCCTGGTGCCTTTCTTCTATCGGGCCGGCGTCTTCACCGCCTATCAGTACCTCGAGAAGAGATTCGATTCGCGCACCCGGACCCTGACCAGCCTCCTCTTCCTGGTCTCGCGGGGGCTGTCGGTGGGGGTCACCCTCTACGCCCCCTCGGTGGTGTTCTCCGTGATCCTGGGTTGGAGCGAGACGAGCACCGTCCTGCTCATGGGCGGCTCCACGATCGCCTATGTGGTCTACGGCGGGAACAAGTCGGTGATGTGGACCGACGTTGTGCAGATGGCCATCATCTGGTTCGGTATCTTCGTCTGCGTGGGGACGGCCATCGCCAACCTCCCCGAAGGCTTCGGGGTTCGCGACTCCCTGGCCGTCGCCTCCCTGACCGGACACCTGGACATCATGGACACCTCGTGGGACCTGGGGAAGCCGTACACGCTCTGGAGCGGCCTCATCGGTGGGCTCTTCCTGAGCATGGCCTACTTCGGCTGCGACCAGAGCCAGGTACAGCGCTACCTCTCGGGGCGCAGCCTCACGGAGAGCCGGCTCTCCCTGCTATTCAACGCGTTCCTCAAGGTGCCCATGCAGTTCCTGATCCTGCTCACGGGGGTGCTCGTCTTCATCTTCTTCCATTTCCACCGGCCGCCCCTGGTGTGGAACGCGGTCGAGCTGAGGAAGCTCGAGGAACGGGCGCCGGCGGGCGAGGTGGCGCGGGTCGAGGCGCGGTACGAAACCGCCCATCAAGCACGGAAGGTGGCGACGGAGGCCTACGCGCGCGCCCGCCACGGGGACGGGGCCGCGGCCGCGCGGCAGCTCTACCTGGCCGCTCAGCGCGACGTGGCCCTGGCCCAGGCGGAGGCGACCCACCTGCTCACCGCGGTCAACCAGGGCAAGCCCTTCAACGACACCAACTACATCTTCCCCTCTTACGTGGTCTCGCAGCTCCCGGCCGGCCTGGCCGGCCTCGTGATCGCGGTGATCTTCGCCGCCGCCATGTCCGCCCTGTCCGGCGAGCTCAACTCGCTCGCCACCGCGTCGATGGTCGATTTCTACCAGCGCTTCGTGAAGACTAGCGCGACGAGCGCGCACTACCTCGCGGCCTCCCGGGTCTTCACCGCGTCGTGGGGAGGGTTCGCGTGCGTGGTGGCCTTAAAGGCGGGCCAGCTCGGCTCGGCCATCGAGGTGGTGAACCGGTTCGGCTCCTACTTCTATGGCTCGATCCTGGGCGTGTTCGCGCTGGCCGTCCTCACTCCCCGCGCCACCGCCCGGGGCGCCTTCTACGGCCTCTGGGCGGGCATGGCCGCGGTCTTCCTGGTGTCGCGCTACACGGAGGTCGCGTTTCTCTGGTTCAACGTCGTAGGAGCGGTGACCGTCTTCCTGGTGGGCCTGCTGCTGACCGCCCTGGCGCCGCCGCGAGGCGCTCGCTAGGCCCGCCGCGCCCTCTGTGCTTCCTCGCGGGCCAGCAGGGCACGCTTGCGCTCGACGCCCCAGCGGTAACCGGTCAGCCGTCCGTCCCCCCCCACCACGCGATGGCAGGGGATGACGAGGGAGACCGGGTTGGTCGCGCAGGCGCGAGCCACCGCCCGGGCGCCGGTGGGGCGGCCCACCGCTTTCGCGATCTCTCCGTAGCTGCGGGTCTCGCCGGGCGGGATCGCGCGCAGCGCCTGCCACACCTTCCATTGGAAGGCCGTGGACTTCACGTCCACGGGCAGGTCGAGGCGCGGGAGGCGCCCTTCGAGGTGGGCGAGGATGGCCTGGACGGTCGGGGCGAGCGCCGTGTCGTCGCGCCGGCGCTCCGCCGCCGGGTACTCCTCGCGCAGGGCGGTCTCGAGGGGGCCGTCCGCGTCGCCCAGGTAGACGGCGGAGACGCCCCGGTCGGTGGCGGCCACGAGCAGCCGGCCCAGGGGCGAGTCGGTCAGGCTGTAGGTGAGGCTCACGTTCTTCGCTCCTCGACGGTACGTCCCTGGCGGCATGCCGAGCGGGCCGGAGGCCCGTTCGTAGAGCCGCCCCGCCGAGCCATAGCCGGCCTCGTAGGCGGCCTCGGTGACCCCGCGGCCGTCCTTGAGCCGGGCCTTCAGGCGATCGAGCCGGCGCGCCTCGGCCCACTCGCGCGGCGAAAGGCCCACGAGCCGCTTGAACGTGCGCTGCAGGTGGTGCGGACCGACTCCCACGGACGCGCTCAGGCGCGCGAGGGTGGGGGCCTCGGCGTCGTCGAGGTTCTGCTCGATCAGCCGGCAAATGCGGCCCACCCAGGCCGGACGGGGATCGCCCGCGGGCGAGCGCGGGTGGCAGCGGCGGCACGCGCGGAAGCCGGCCCCCTCCGCCTCGTCGGGACCCGGGTAGAAGCGCACCTGGGAGCGGCGCGGCCTCCGGGCGGGGCAGGAGGCGCGGCAGTAGATCCCGGTGGAGCGCACGGCGAAGACGAACGCGCCGTCGTGCGCCGGGTCCCGGGCGAGCACGGCCTGCCAGCGCAGATCGTCCGCCCCGGCGGGTCCGGAGGTCAAGGGAAGCGTCATGTTCTCAGTGATCATGCCCTATAGATACGCCTCCCGCTCGCGCCCCGCCTCCCGGATCTTGCGGTCAAAGCTCACCTCGGCTCGCCCGGCACCAGCCGTGCCGGCTCGATCACCACGTGCTTCACCTTCACGCGGTTCCAGGTGTAGGTCAGGTGCACGGTCCGGTCACGAGCCTGGATCACCGCGGGGTAGGAGTATTCGCCAGGCTGGTCCTCGAGGGTCAGCGCCGCCCGCCAGGTGCTTCCGTCGGCGGAGACCGCCAGGTTGAGGGGGGTGCGGCCGCTCGTGCTGTGGTTGTACACGAGCAGGTGGCGCCCGTCGGCCAGGGTCACGGCGTCGAGGCCCGAGTTCGGATTGGGCAGGGCGGTGAGGGTCAGGGTGCCCCAGGTCTTCCCGCCGTCGGTGGACCGGCTCTCCGCGATCGCCCCCTGCCGGCTGCGACAGAGGGCGAGCAGGGTTCCGTCCTCGAGGGTCAGGAGGGCGGGCTGGATGGCGCGGATCCGCGTGCCGTCGTTGAGGGGTCCCGTCTTCTCCCAGGTCTTCCCGAGGTCTAGGGTGCGCTCGAAATGGACGCGCCAGCCGTCGCTCTCGCTGCTGCTCGGACAGAGGAGGGTGCCGTCGCGCAGGGGGAGGGGCTTGTTCTTGATCGGGCCGAGAATCCCCTCCGGCAGGCGGCGCGCGGGGGACCAGGTGCGGCCGCCGTCCTCCGAGGTCTCGAGCATGCCCCACCAGCGGCCGGGGCTGGGCCCGACCTTGTAGAAGAGGAGCAGCGGCCCCTGCTTCGGCTGAAAGAGCACGGGGTTCCAGCAAGGGAATCGAGATCCGTCGGCCTGGACCCCGTCCGCGGCCTGAACGGGGGCGGACCAGCTGCCCCCCTCGTTGCGGGAGACCCAGATGGCCACGTCGGGTTTGCCCTCGCGCGTGCCGCCGAACCAGGCGGCCGCCAGCGCGGCGCCCGTCTCCGCGATCGTCGAGGCGTGGCACTGGGCGAAGGGCGCGGTCTCAAAGATGAACTCGGTCTTCACCACTCCCGCCTCGGATGATCCGCCCACGAGCGCCCCCGACAGCAGGGCGGCGAGGATCATATCGAGGAGCCGCCGAGGGCGAGGAGGTCGTCCACCACCAGGGGCTCACGGGTGACGAAGGCTTCGCCGTAGGCCACCCCGATCCGAGCCCCGCTGCGGCGTCCGGCCAACTCCACGTTCTCCCGGAAGCGGTCGAAGGGCAGGGGCACCGACTCGCCGGGCCCGGCCGTGAACTGGCTCTTGAAGGCGGCGATGGCCTGGAGCTTCTGGGACCAGGTCGCGGTCACGTCCACCACGAAGGCCGGAATGATCTCGACCCCCTCGGTCGTGGGCAGGGCATAGACGAGCTTTCGGGGTCGGAAGGCCGGGCCCAGGTCGGGGCGGTGGTTGCGGAGGCCGGCCACGAAGGCGGCATCGGCGACCAGGCGGCTGGTGGCCGCGTGGTCGGGGTGGCGCTGCTCCCAGTACTGGGTGACGACGACCTGCGGCCGAAACCGGCGCAGGGCGGCCACCACGACGTCGCGCTGCTCGGGCACGGCGGAGAGGCGCGAATCGGGCAGGCCGAGGGACTCCCGATGGGCCGCCCCGAGGAGGCGGGCCGCCTCCGCCGCCTCCACGGCCCGGGTCTCGGGGGTGCCGCGGCTCCCGGTCTCGCCGCGGGTCAGGTCCACGATGGCGATGCGCCGTCCTCGCGCGGCCTCGCGGGCGAGGGTACCCCCCGTCCCCAGCTCGGCGTCGTCGGGGTGAGCGAAGAAGGCGGCGAGGTCGAAGTCGCTCATTGGCGGAGCACCCCCTCGTAGACCTGCTCGTACTGGGTAACCACCCGCTCGGCGGCGAACAGCGACTCGGCGCGCCGGCGGCCCGCCTGGCCCATCTCCCTCCGCCGCTCCTCGTCCTTCAGGATCTCCAGGGTCCGGGCGGCCATACCCTCCACGTCGCCCACGGGAAGCAGGAACCCGGTCTCCGTGTGCTTCACCACCTCGGGCAGGCCCCCGGCGTCGGAGCCGACCACCGGGACCCCGGCCGCCATCGCCTCCAGGGCCGAGAGCCCGAAGGACTCGAGCTCCGAGGGGAGCAGGAGCACGTCGGCCATGCCGGCGATCTCCTCGATGTTCTGGCGCGTTCCCAGGAAGCGCAGGCGGTCCTGGATGCCGAGGCGGCGTCCCAGGGCCTGGGCCGAGGAGCGCTCGGGTCCCTCTCCCACCAGGACCAGCACCGCGTCCACCTCGCGGCTGACGCGCTCGAAGATGCGGACCACATCCAGCACCCGCTTGACGGGCCGGAAGTTCGAGACGTGAAGCAGCACCTTCTGACCCGGGGCCGCGAACGCCGAGTGGTCGGGTCGCTCCAGGGGGTACTGGTCGAGATCCACGAAGTTCGGGACCACCTCGATCGGGACCTGCACCTGGAACTCGCGGACGGTCATCCGGCGCAGGAACTCCGAGACCGCGGTCACCCCCTGGGAGCGCTCGATCCCGAAGCGGGTGATCTCGAAGAACGAGCGGTCCTGGCCCACGATCGTGATGTCGGTCCCGTGCAGGGTCGTCACCAGCCGGGGGGCCTTCTCCCCGAGCATCTGCTGGGCCAGGAATCCCGCGATTGCGTGGGGGATCGCGTAGTGGACGTGGAAGAGCTCGAGGCGCTGCTCGCGCGCCACCTCCGCCATCTTCACCGCCAAGGCGAGGTCGTGAGGAGGGTACTCGAACAGCGGGTACGACGAGACGTCCACCTCGTGGAAGCAGATGTTCTGCTGGAAGTCGCCCAGGCGGAAGGGGAGGCGATAAGAGATGAAGTGGACGTCGTGACCGCGGCGGGCCAGCTGCTTACCCAGCTCGGCCGCCACCGCCCCCGAGCCGCCCACCGTGGGGTAGCACGTGATGCCGAGCCTCATAGGTAGAGCACCTGGTGACCCTGCGCGAACGGGTCCATGCGCGCCTCGATGTCGTCGATGAGGGAGCGGCCGTGTCGGGCGAGCAGGTTCACCAGGCCCAACCCGCGCTCCTGGAAGGAGCCGCCCGGGAAGAGGGCGTCGCGGGTGCGGCGCAGGCGGTCGGCCCGCGCATGGTCGCGCTTCTTCAGGACCCGGACCGATTTCTCGTGCAGGCTCTCGATCTGGTGGAGGGCCCGGCCCCGGGCGGCGTCGGCGGCGGCGCGCAGGGTGGGATCGAGGGCGGCCAACCGCTCCTCGACCGCTTCCATCTCCCGCTCCAGGGCTTCGCGGACCCGGGCGAAGGCCGCTTCCACGTCGGGATAGGCCTCCCGGGCCCAGCGGGCGACCAGCCCCTCGGGGTCGGTCTCGAGGTCGGTGAGCTTCAGCCCCTCGGCCTCGAGGGCCCGGGCCTGCGAGGGCTCCACCAGGGTAAGGCTCGGACGCGGCAGGAGGACGGGGCGTGGGATCCCGAAGTGCGCGTACGAGGGACCGATCTGCGCGTGGTAGGCGATCTCAGCCGGCCCGCCCACGTAGCCGGCGGTGGGCAGGAGCGCGTCCTGGGTGAGGGGCCGGAGCAGCACGCCGGGGCTCCAGCTCGCGGGGTCGGCGCCCACGAGACGGACGGCCTCCTCGGTGGTCATCTTCCACCCGGGCCCGCGCACCTCGATCGTCCCGTCCTGCGCCGCCAGGGCTCGGCGCTCACCGTCGAAGTACAGGAACAGGTTCAGGAAGCCCGGCCGCACCGGCACCTGCTGGTGGTAGCCCGCGGCGAGCAACGACCCTCCTACGTCCAGAGCCAGGCGCGACGTGGGCGACTGCTCGGCGATCTCGCGGGTGAGGACCGGCACCATCAAGGCCTTGAGGGCGGGATCCGAGGGATCGAGCACGACGAGGTCGGGAAGGAGCGACGAGAGCAGGCGCGCGAACGCGTCCGAGAAGGGGACCCCCGGCTGATAGCACGATCCCACGAGGCGGATCATCTCGTCGCGGTGCGGGGTCGCGGGCAGGGCCTGGCCGAGCTCCTCCAGGAGGCGGGTCATGGTCTCGTCGATGGGGATCATCCAGGCGGGCTGCCCCACCGGCTCCTCGAGGGGGCTAAAGCGCAGGGTCCGGATCTGGGCGGCTTCGTCGATCACGGAGGTCGCCCGCACCTCGGCGAAGTCGTGGTCGTCGGAGGCGACCCAGAAGACGGCCACCGCGGGGGCCCCCCGGCGCTCTTCGAGCATGCGGGCGGTCTTCCGCGCCGCCAGCGCCTTGAAGAGGACGTACAGCGGTCCGCCGAAGAGGCCGGCCTGCTGCCCGGTCACGACCGCCACCGCCCCGGGTTGCCGCAGCAGGGCCGCCCGCGCCGCGGCTCCCGAGGCGCCCCGCGATTCCTGCTGCCGCACGAGCGCGGCCACCACCGCGTCGCGTGGCCGTTCCAGGGTCAACGCCCGCCGGCCGGCCTCGAGCAGGGCGGGCAGGTCCCAACCGGCCCCCCCGTAGAAGGCCAGGGCCTTGGGGTGCCCCGCGAGATAGTCCCGGAACAGCGGGCTCAGGGGGTGTCGGAACGCCTCGTAGCCGAGGACACGGCCAGGGCGATTCCGCATCGCGCCCTCGTTCATCGTCGCTTCATTCCGATGTACCGCCCCTGACTCTCTCCACCCCGGGAGAGGAGAACGCCGATGCTCGGTCGGCGCCGCTATTATAAGGAGGCATCTTCGAAGGCATACGGCGCTGCGCGGCGGGTGGTTCCCCCAATCGTGGCCTTAAGCCCTTCTTTGCGTGTGACTTCGGCCTAGGGCTCGTTGACACGTTTTCACCTTGATGCTACATTTCAAATTCGCTCGGTGGGGCGCGCTCCTGTGACGCTTCCGCCAACGGCCAGGGGGACTTCTTTCTTCAGAACCAGGTAGGCGGGGGTTTCGAGGCGCATGGACGAGAACAACCTGGTCGACCAGATCCCCCCGACCATCGGACGCTACAAGGTGGTCCAGGGAATCGGGTTCGGGGCCATGGGGGCGGTCTACAAGGCCTTCGACCCCCTCATCAAGCGAACCCTCGCGATCAAGACCATCCGCCTCGACATCCACCGCCAGAGCCCGCAGTACAAGTCCTTCATCGCGCGCTTCCACCACGAGGCGCAGATCTCGGGCACCCTTTCCCACCCGAACATCGTCACCCTCTTCGACATCGGGGAGGAGAACGGCATCCCCTACCTTGCGATGGAGTTCGTGGAGGGAGAGACCATCGCCTCCATCCTCGAGCGGGGGACGCGCTTTGAGCCCGAGAAAGTGGTCGTGCTCATCAGCCAGATCGCCTCCGCCCTCGATTACGCCCACGGCAAGGGGGTGATCCACCGCGACGTGAAGCCCGCCAACCTCATGCTCTTCGAAGGCGACCGGGTCAAGGTGACCGACTTCGGGATCGCCAAGCTCATGGACGCGGAGATGACGCAAGCGGGGACGCTGCTCGGCACCCCGTCCTACATGTCCCCCGAGCAGGCGATGGGGGACAAGCTCGACGGACGCTCCGACATCTTCTCGCTCGGGGTCTGCGCGTTCGAGATGCTCTCGGGCGAGCAGCCCTTTCCCGGGTCCAACGTCACGGCGATCCTTTACAAGCTCGTGCACGTCGATCCCATCGAGCCCGCGAACCTCGAGATGAACGGCCTGGTGCCCGCCAAGTGGCACGAGGTGTTCGGCAAGGTGCTGGCCAAGAAGCCGGAGGCCCGCTACCAGACCGCGGGTGCCTTCGTGCAGGACCTCGAGTACTGCCTCGGCTCGTGGTTCGGGGCGGTCGACTCCGCGACGATCGCGGACGCGGCGGCGCCCGACCCCGACCGCACCATCGCCCTCCGTCCATCGCCGGCGGGGAGCCGCAGACCGCGCCCGGCGTCCCCGCCCGCGCCCGAGGGGGACTCGCCGGCCACGGTCATCCTGAAGGCCCCCGCGCCGGGGGCGGTGGGAAACGTGGCGCTGAAGGCGCCCCCCGTTCCTCCGACGCCCGCCGACGATTCGCCGGTCACCGTCGTCCTGAAGGGGCCGAACGCGCCGTCCCGGCGGCCCGCGGCGCCCGCTCCTACCGAGGAGGACTCGGCGACGGTCGTGCTGAGCGGCCTGCCGGAGCTCGACGACGACCCCTCCACCCTCGTTTTGAAGAGCCCGGAGACGGTTCGCGCCCGGGCGCTCGACAGGGACGCCTCGCCGGAAGACACGCGCCCGCTGCCGGGGCTCGCCCCGACAGCGACCGCGTCGGGGTCGGAGGGGAGCGCGCCCCCCCTTGCCGTCCCCGCCACCCTCATCGGTGTCGCGCCGACCCGGACCATCGCACGCCCTGCGGGAGCGGCCGTCCCGGATCCGGGACCGCGCGCCGGGAAGTCGGGGCTGTCGCCAATCGTCCTGCTCGGCGCTGCAGGCGGTCTCTTCGTGGTCGCGGCGGCGGTCGTGGGCTTCCTGCTCCTGCGCGGTGGGGGGAGGGAGGAGGCCGCGGCCGCCCCCAGCCCGACCGCCAGGGCGGTGGTCACGCCTCCGCCCGCTCCGACCGAGCCTGCGCCCGTGGCCCCGGTGGGGGTGATCCGGGTCGAGACCCAGCCCCCGGGCGCCGCGGTGACCGTGAACGGCGAGACCAAGGGGGTCTCGCCGCTGGAAGTGACCGCTCTCGCTTTCGGCGCCTACGAGATCAAGCTGGAGCTCAGGGGCTACGAGCCCCGCGTGCGAAGCGTGGCGGTCACGGAGGAGGCGCCCCAGGCCGAGCTCAAGCTCGCCCTCGCTCGCGCCGCCCCCGCGGACGGCCTGGCCGACATCCTCTCCACGCCCTCCGGGGCCGCGGTGTCGGTCGACGGAGCCGCGCTCGGCGCCACCCCCCTCAGCGACCTGAAGCTCAAGCCCGGCCCGCGCAGGATCGAGATGACCCGTGACGGGTACGAGCCGTGGAGCGCGACCCTCAACGTCCAGGCGGGCAAGAAGACCCGGCTCGACGCCCCGCTCCGATCGATCGTCCGCCCCGCCCCCACCCCGGAGGCGGTGCGCGAGGTGGTCGACACGAGCAAGGTCTACCTGCCGACCCAGGTCGACACCCCTCCCAAGAAGGTCTCGGGGACCACCGCTTCCTACCCCGAAGGGCGGGCGCCCAAGCTGAAGTCCGGGCAGTCGGTCTCCGTGGTGGTGTCCTGGGTGGTCAACGAGAGCGGGGAGGTCACCGACATCACGGTCATGGAGTCGGCCTCCCGGCCCGTGGATGAGGCGGTGACCGCGGCCATCACGTCCTGGAAGTACCAGCCCGCGATCAAGAGGGGCGTCAAAGTGAAGGTCAAGCTCACCTTGAAACAGACCTTCCAGAGCGGCTAGGGACCGTGAGTCGCGTGGCCAAGCTGATCCTGAACCCGACCACCTCCACCCGGCGGGAGATCGCCCTCAGCCGGAGCCTGCTCTCCATCGGGCGCGATCCCTCGAACGACCTCGTGCTGCCCGACGCCATGGTCTCGCGGCGTCACGCCGTCATCGAGTGCCGCGGCAGCCAGTACTACCTTCGGGACTGCAACTCCTCGAACGGGTCGGTGGTGAACGGCGACCGGGTCGACGAGAGGAACCTCCGCGACGGGGACCTCGTGGCCATCGGCACCGCGCGGCTGCTCTTCCGCGAGGACCTCGCGGACGCGGGGGCCAAGGTCGTGCCCCACCCCTCCGCCCCCCGCCTCGAGTGCACGTCTTGCCAGGCGGAGTACAGGAAGGGCGACCTCTTCTGTCGCGAGTGCGGGACCGCGATCGCGCCCACCGGCCCGCCGCGCGTGGCGTGCGCCTCCTGCGGGACCGCGGTGCTGCTGCCCGCCCGCTTCTGCAGCGCCTGTGGCTC
>WNFJ01045925.1_pt1 | contig 28274 bp, 24 predicted proteins | sample 5400461 | NCBI WGS metagenome assembly WNFJ01 (sample SAMN13153349, study PRJNA577476) | soil metagenome | isolation source: 115 cm saprolite on Douglas fir-dominated hillslope | place: USA:California | collected 2013-09-17
TCAGGGAAGACCGGTGCTGCAAGGCGGGGTAGCTCAGCTGGTTAGAGCACGGGAATCATAATCCTGGGGTCGGGGGTTCGAGTCCCTCTCCCGCTACCATCTTTCCCCACACTCCGCGGACCTTGTTGGGATATGCCTGCTGCCCAAGCAACGCATTTAGGCGCCCGGCAATTTCAATCGTGACGCCCCCGGGGCGCGAGGGGTCTCGGAAGACTGTTACGGTCTCAACAAGGCCTCTGATTGCCTCCGCCGCGTCGGAATCTCCGGCACTTATACCCTTGGACAAAGCGTCTTGAAGCTCGACGAGTTGTTCCTGATAGCGCGCCAGCACCGCTGGGTGGAGCGAGCGAGATAGTGTCGTTGACCGCGGGTTCCAAGTTCAACTCCGTTGCAACTTGCTTCCGCTCTTCGTTCAGGACGCTGGACCGAGGGCCCAATACCGCCGGATTGCCATGCCCCTTTGCTATCGCATCAACGAGGCGATCAATCTCACGATTCAGTTCGCCGAGCCGCAACTCGAGATGAGCCCGTTTAGCGTTCGCTTTAGCTGAGAGACGCTTCCGCTCCTCATGATAGGTGCGCACATATTCGGCAATAACCTGCGGATGCCGCATCTCATTTTCTAACCCCGCAAGAACGGCGCTCTCGACGGTTTTGAGGTAGAAAGTCTTTGCGTCTTGGCAGGAACCGCTCTCTGTGGCTGCTGAACAGCGGAGGCGAATGCGTCCTGAATTGTCCTTCCCGTTCGTGGACATCCCTGCGCCGCATGCTCCGCATCGCCCAGCGCCGGCACGATCCGCTTTCTGAACATGTCGATCGAGAGCGGCTATCCCGAACGCGTGTTGCGGCAGGGTATCGTCCAGGTACCCGAGGGCCGGAAGATCTTCCGCAATCTGACGGTGTACGAATGCCTGCTGATGGGCGGCTATTCGCGCCGCGACAAGGCGGAAGTGAAGCGCGATATCAAAGCCATGTACGAGCGCTTTCCTCGTCTGGCGGAACGGCGGACACAATTGGCGGGGACCTTGAGCGGCGGCGAGCAGCAGATGCTGGCCTTTGCACGCGCTCTCATTGCGCGGCCGAAGCTGTTGCTGCTCGACGAACCATCCATGGGGCTGGCGCCCCAGGTCGTAGATGCGGTCGCCGATCTCGTCGTCGCCATCCGCGAGCAGGGGGTGACCGTTCTGCTGGTCGAGCAGAATGCCGAATTGGCCCTTAGCATAGCAGATCGCGGCTATCTGCTTGAGAACGGCCGCATCACCTTGTCGGGCGATGCGAAGACGATCCTGGCGAGCGATGAAGTCCGGCGAGCCTATCTCGGCCTTTAGTGTCCTGAGTCATAAGTTCGCATCGGGTCGGCAGTGCGTTTCAAAGCTGATAGTCGTATTCAATGACGTGCCGAACCGGACGGGGGCTCACTCCATCCGCATCGAGTGATGCCAGTGCAGGACGGCGCGCTCCAGCACGAGAAAGATCCGGTTGAGAAGATAGCCCCCAGCCGCCAGGCAGATCACCGCGGCATACATGGAATCTGCGCGCATGGCATACTGCATCGACATCAGGTAATTGCCGATGCCGCTGGCGCCGGAAATCATCTCGCCGATGACAGCCATGATCAGGGCCAGCGACAGCGCGATCCGCATGCCGGCGGTCATCGCCGGCAGCGTGGCGGGCAGCACGATCTTGCGCAGGGTGTCGAACCGGCTGAGGCCGAAGGTCTTGGCGGTCAGCAGCAGGGTCTCGTCGAGGCCGCGCACGCCGCCATAGGTGTTGACGAACACCGGCGGAAACACCGCCAGCATGATGATGAAGATCTTCAGGGTGTCGTCGACGCCGAGAAACAGGATCAGCGGCGGGATGATCGCCGGCGACGGCAGCGTGCGCTGGATCTCGATCAGCGGCCGGATTGTCCAGTCGAGAAAGCGGTTGCTGCCCAGCAGCAGGCCGAACAGCACGCCGAAGATGCAGCCGGCGGCATAGCCGGCCAGCGTCCGGTACAGCGTCGCGCCGAGAATTTCGGCGAGTTCGCCGGATAGCAGGCCGCGATACGCCGCCACCAGCACCGCGCTGAAGCGCGGCCAGTTGTCGCTGACGATCCAGCCGCGCGCCGCCGACACTTCCCACAGCAGCAGCAGCAGCACGATCAGAATGGCGCCGTTCAGTCTGGTGCGGCCGAGATCGCCGAACGGCCTGCGCCGTGCCGGTGATTTCGCCGTCAGTTCGCCAGTGAGCGACGCCGTGATGCTCATTTCAGGGCGTCCGGATCGGTCATGCCGCGGATGTCGATATCGCCGGTGATCAGCCCGTTATCCTTCATCAGCTTGACGGTGGTTGCCACCGAACCGAGATTGACCACCTCAGGCAGCCTCTGCAGGTCCAGCTTGGCCACAAGATCGGGCTGCATCTTGGTGAAGCCCGAGATGATGCGCACTAGGTCAGGGTCCTTGAGATTGGCGTTGTACCACTGCACACCCTTGCGAAAGGCGCGACTATACTTGGCCAGCGTCTCCTTGTTCTTGGCGAAGTAGTCTTGGGTGGAAATGTAATGTCCGACCTCGACGTCCGGCTGCACCTCGCGATAGGGCGCGGCGGCGAGCTGGAAATCCTTGGCGTCGGTCACCGCCGCGTTGAAGAATGGGTTGACCATGAAGGCGGCGTCGATCTGCTTGCCGCGCAACGCGTCGAGCATCTGCGGGAATGGCACTTCCTTGAAGGTCACCTTGCTGGGGTCGCCGCCGCTCTTGGCGATCCAGGCGCGCGCGAACAGCCAGATGATGCCGTTGCGAGTATTGACCGCCACGGTCTTGCCTTCAAGATCCTTGCCGGTCTTGATCGAATCGCCCTGCCGAGCCACCAGACCGTTGGTATTGACCGGATTTTCGAACTGCTTGGTGCCGGCGGCGATGACCTCCAGTTTGAAACCCTGCTGCTGCGCCAGCATGGTAGAGACTACATTGCCGTACATCACGTCGAAGGCGCCGGCCATCAGGCCTGGCACGCCGGCGGCGCCGCCGACCGACGGCGTTGGCACGATGGTCAGACCTTCCGCCGCGAAGTAGCCCTTGTCGATGGCGACGAACAAAGGTGTCACGTCGGTGATCGGGATGTAATTGACGCGCACGGTCTGCGCCGACGCAGTCGTCGCGAGGGCCGTAAAGGCGGCGGTCAGCACGACGCGATTGAGATTTTTCATCGAAGGCATGCTAAATCCTCTCTTGCGATATCGATCATTGCCCGAAAAACGTCACGCGGCTCATTTCGCGCGCCACGGCACGGCGCGGTCTTCCACCATTTCGAACAGCACGTTGAGCACCAGGCCGACGGCGGCGAGGATCGCGATCCAGGCATACATCGGCCGCACCTGGAACGAGCGCTGCAGATCCAGGATCAGAAAGCCGATGCCGCTTTCGGCGGCCAGCATCTCGGCGAGGATCACCAGCACCAGCCCCATGCTGAGGCTGACGCGCATGCCTGTGAGAATCATCGGCAACGACGCCGGCAGAATGATTTTGCGGATGGTCGCGAGGCGACGGAATCGACGCCGCGGACGCCCTGCAGCGTGTTGATCAGCACCGGAAACAACGCCGCCAGCGCCACCATGGTGATCTTCATGCCGGCGCCAATGCCGAGGAATACCACCATCGCCGGAATCAGCGCCGGCTTCGGAATCGGCCGGATCACCTCGACCAGCGGCTCAAGCAGGCCGTAGAGATAGTCGCTGCAGCCCATCAGCAGGCCGAGCGCGACGCCGGCCACGCAGGCGATGGTGTAGCCGATCAGCAGCATGCCCAGGGTCTGGCTGAGCGGCACCAGGAAGCTGCCTGACGCGAGGATCTTCCACAGAGTCGGTGCGATCTGCGACGGCGGCGGCAGCAGCGACAGGTTGATCAGACCGGCGCGGCAGACCAGCTCCCACAGCAGCAGCACGCCGAGGATCGACAGCAGCCCAAAACCCTTGCGGCCGAGTTCAGGCATCGACGCGCCCCGCATTCTGGCGGTTCAACAGATGGGTGACGAGTTCATGACGGAGCTGCAGGAAGCGTGGCAGTTTGCGCGTGCCCATGGCGTCGCGTGGCCGCGGCAGCTCGGTATCCACCACCATCTCCACGGTGGACGGCCGCGACAACAGCACGGCGATGCGGTCGGCCATAAACACGGCCTCGTCGACGTCGTGGGTGATCAGCAGAATGGTCAGGCCCTGGCGCGCCCACAGGTCGAGCACCAGCGACTGCAATTCGATCCGGGTCAGCGCATCGACCGCGCTGAACGGCTCGTCCAGCAACAGCACGCGCGGCTGCGCGGCCAGCGCACGGGCAATGGCGACGCGCTGCTGCATGCCGCCGGAGAGCTGCCACGGATAGTGTTTTCGGAAGCTCGCCAGCCCCACCATCTGCAGATATTCGCCGCAGCGTTCCTCGATCTCGCGCTTCTTCATGCGCTTCGATTCGAACACCAGCGCGACGTTCTGCTCGACGGTGCGCCACGGCAGCAGCGACTTGCTGTACTGCTGGAACAGATAGACCATTTCCGGCGGCGGCGCGGTCACGACCTTGCCGTTCAGCACTACTTTGCCGGCCGTGCCGTCGATCAGGCCGGCCACGATCTGCAGCAGCGTCGACTTGCCGCAACCGGACGGACCGAGGATGGCGAGAAATTCGCCTTGCGTCACCTCGAGCGAGATGCTCTTCAACGCTGTGGTGCCTTCGCCGTGCCGGTCGCCATAGACCTTGTTGACGTCGCGAATACTGAGATAGCCTGCCGTTGGAGTCATCGTGCGGCCTCCAGTGTCATCGACGGCAAGCGCTTGAACCACGGGCGCGCGCGCTCCAGTTGGCCGGCCAGCTGAAACAATGTCGCCTCTTCGGCGAAGCGGCCCCAGAACTGCACGCCCACCGGCATGTTGGCGGCGTTCCAGAACAGCGGCACCGACATCGCCGGCTGTCCGGTCATGTTGGCGAGCGCGCTGAAGGTGGACACCCGGCGCCGCAAAGTACCGGCAATGTCGTCTGTGTATTCGGGGCCCATGGTGCCGACCAGGAACGGGCCCAACGCCGTCGTCGGCGACAGAATCATATCGTAGGTCGTCATGAACTGCGCGACCTGCTGGTGCAGCGCGAACATCGCCTCGCGCGCACGCATCACATCCTCGCCGGTGACCGTCAGGCCGTAGCGATAGGCTTCCCAGGTGGCGTGCTCGAAATCCTTGTCGGTGGCCTTGCGGCCAAGGCCGCGCTCGGCGGCGTGAATGCCGGTGGTGGCGGCGGCGCCCTTCAGCACCTGGCGCGTCCGCAGATAAAGCTCGGCATCGACAGCGGGAGCGGCTTCTTCCACGATATGACCGAGCGAGGCGCACAACGACGCGGCGTCGACCACGGCGGCGAGACAATCCGGCGCCACTTGGTCGCCGAACGGCGACTGCGGCATCACCGCGATACGCAGGCGTGGCGGATCCCGCTGCACCTCGTCGAGAAGCGGCCGGCTTTGAACCGGGCTGGCATAGGACGCACCAAGTTCAGGACCTGCAACGGCGTCGAGCAATGCCGCGCTGTCGCGCACCGATCGTGTCAGCGCATGCACAGTGGCAATGCCGCCGCCGCCATCGAACCGCGCCGGGCCGAGCGGCGCGAGGCCACGGGTCGGCTTCAGTCCGAACAGGCCGCAGGTGGCGGCGGGCGAGCGGATCGAACCGCCGGCATCGCTGCCATTGGCCGCCGGCAGAATGCCCGCAGCAATCGCGGCGGACGATCCGCCGCTCGATCCGCCGGCGCTGTAGTCGAGATTCCACGGGTTTCGCGTGATGCCGTAGAGCTGGCTCTCGGTGGTCGGCGCACCGCCGAACTCGCAACTGTGCGTCTTGCCGAAAATCACCAGCCCGGCATTCTTGTAACGCTCGGCAACCGTGCTGTCGCGCTTGGCGACGGTGTCCTTCAAAAACACTGCACCGCTGGTTGTGGTAACGCCGGTCAGATCGATGAACAGATCCTTCAACAGGAACGGCACGCCTGCAAGCGGCCCCTCGGGCAAGCCCCGCGCGATTTGCGCTCTCGCTTTATCGGCGAAAATGTCAACAACGGCGTTGATCGCGGGATTCACGGCGTCGATACGATTGAGCGCGATGTCGAGAAGTTCGTCGGCGCTGGTGTCGCCGCTGCGAACAAGCGTGGCCAGGCCGAGCGCGTCGTGATCGACGTATTCCGCGAAACTGAGCCCGGGCGATGTGCCGCGCAACAATGATTGAGTCACTCACGCGCTCCTGTCAGGCGGACCAATCTCTGAAATGACCGTCAGAATGAGCGCCACCGTTTTTTATGCAGATCACGTGCCAGCGAAGAAAACACCGACCGCATTGCATCGTCGTACGGCTCACAAATAGTTGAAGTCATCGTCAGAACATTTCGAAATATTCGCGCTGTTCCCAGTCGGAGACTTCCGCCTGGAAGCGATCGATCTCGGCATTCTTGATGTGCGTGTAGTAGTCCACCATGGTCGCGCCCATCGCCTTGCGGAAGAATGGATCGTCCCTCAACGCGGAAACCGCTTCGCGCAGCGACTTCGGCAGCAGCGCGGCGTCGCTCTCGTAAGGAGTATCGGCGGAGGGGCCGGGATCGAGCGCGCGGTCGACGCCATCGAGGCCCGCAAGGATCTGCGATGACATGTAGAGATAGGGATTGGCGGCGGGCTCGCCGACGCGGTTTTCCAGGCGCGTCGCGGAATCATCGGGCCCCCCGAGCACGCGGATCAGGGCACCGCGGTTGTCGCGGCCCCAGATCGCGCGATCCGGCGCCAGCGAATAGGAGCGATAGCGTTTGTAGCCGTTGATGGTCGGGGTGGTGAATACGGTGGCGGCGCGGGCGTGCGCAAGGAGTCCGGCGAGATAGAAGCGGCCGAACGGCGACAGCGTCTCGTTTGGGTCGCTGCTCATGAACGCGTTCTTGCCGGTGTCGTGCGACACGATCGACTGATGCAAATGCCAGCCGGACGAAACCACATTCGGAATCTTCGGCCGGCACATGAAGGTGGCGTGATAGCCGCGGCGATGGCAGATCTGCTTCACGGCGCTGCGAAACAGCACCATACTGTCCGCCGGCATCAGGCCCACAGTGGGCTGGAAGGTGAATTCGCACTGGCTCGGGCCGTATTCGACTTCCACCGAACGCAGCGGCAGGCCGAGCGCCTGCACGTCGCGGCGGATGAATTCGAGCACCGGCTCCATCTGGTCGTAGCGCTGCTCGGTGAGATACTGGTAGCCGTGCGACAGCAGGCTGACCTCCGGCGGGCGGCCGGGCTGGCCGGCGTCTTCCGGCGCCATGCGGGTCTCTTCAAGCTTGAAGATGTGGCATTCGACCTCGAGCCCGGCGACGAAGTCGTAGCCGCGCTTGTTGAGGTTGGCGAGAACGCCCTTGTAGAGATTGCGGGTGGCGAACGGCACCGGACGGCCATCGGCGAAATGCACGTCGCACAGCAGCCAGCCGGTGCCCGGCGACCACGGCAGCACGCGGAAGGTGGAGGGATCGGGAATCATCAGGACGTCGGCAGCACCCTGCATTTCCGGGATGCCGAAACCGCCACCGGCAGTGAACACCGGAAACACCGTCTTGTGAGAGGTGTCCTTGGCGAACATCGTGGTGGTGATGGTACAGCCGCTTTCGAGGCAGCGCAGTGCCTCGCTGGCGATCAGCGTCTTGCCGCGCAGGATGCCGTGCTGATCCGGAAACGACAGCCGGATCACTTCGAGCTCCTGCTCCTCGACGATGCGTCGGAGCCTGACGGCGGCGTCCTTCTGCTCTGCGGACCACAGGCCGTGGCGTTCGACGAAACTCAACACACTCGTCCCGATTGATAAAAAGGACCGGTCATTCGGCAGCCGACAGGCGCGTCACAGTGGCCGAGGTTTCATTCGGCACCGGCGCGGCCCATGGCGCGCCGCGGCGGCGGGCGACATCGACTTCCATCCAGTAGGTTTCCCAGCCGCGGCTCGGGCCGATGCCGTCCATCGTGCAGGGACCCTGGATACTGCGCGCGTTGTCGGCGTCGAGGAACATCATCGGCTTGAGGCCGCCGGCAACCTTCTCGATCTCCTGCCGGAGCAGCTTGCGATAGGCGATGATCGCCTTGTCGGACGAGCCGAGATGCTCGCGGGTGCGATCCTGGATCTTGCCCATGGATTCCACCGCCCACTGGTCGTGCACGTTGATGTCGGCGCCCATGCCGGTATAGGTCTCGTGGGTCTGCTCGTGCGGATCGAAGCCGTAGTCATTGCTGCGGTTCTTGCGCGATTTGTACTCCGGCAGCTCGTACAGTTCGAGCCGCTGGGCCAGCATCTTCTCCCTGTCGATCCGCTTGGTGTAGCTGGTGAAGACAGCGTACCAGTAACAGTTCTCGTCATCCACCGGGACATGCCACTGCGAGATGGTCATCTCGGTGCTCATGGGAATGACGAAGCCGTGCGGGAATACCTGGTTGGTGACGCGCACATGGGTGCGCTCGTCATCGAGCTGGCGCAGCGCGATCAGGCGCAGGCCGTATTCGGTGCTCTCGACATTGATGATCGGGCGATCGTATTCGCGCAGGATCTTGGTCATCGGCAGTTCGCTGCCGGCCGAGGCGCCGCGGAACTGCTTGCCATAGGCGGCCGACGTATCCTCGTCCTCGAAGAAGCGATGCAGGAACGAGGCGTGGGCGGGATCGATGCCGACTTCCAGCGCCTGCAGCCAGTTGCATTCGAACAGGCCCTTGAAGGCGAAGGTGTAGGCGCCCGGTGCCGCGAAGCAATCGAACTCCGGAAACGCCGGCGCTTCGCCCTCGCCGAGAAACGCCCAGAGGATGCCGCCCTTCTCGACGACGGGATAAGCGCGCTGCTTGATGCCGGCGCAGAGCTTTGAGGACGCCGGCTCGGCCGGGGTTTCCAGGCACTTGCCATCGACGTCGAACAGCCAGCCATGGAACGCACAGCGCACGCCACCGCCTTCGAGGCGGCCGAAAGCGAGATCGGCGCCGCGATGCGGGCAATCGCGGTCGAGCAGGCCGTAGCGGCCCTGTTCGTCGCGGAACAGGACAAAGTCCTCGCCGAGCAACTTGACCGGCTTGATCGGCCGCTCGCCGGTGAGTTCGTCGACCAGCGCCGCCGGCTGCCAATACATCCGCATCAGCTTGCCAGCCGGCGCCTTCGGCCCGACCCGGGTGATCAGGTCATTTTGCTCTTGGCTCATCATGGAGTGGGCCTTCGAAATGAATGATGCCGCGAAGCGAGCATCAGGAGACGATCAAGAAGATTTGTTCGTCTATTGAACTTATGGGCGATTTTATAGTTAGACGAATTCTGAGCAAGCAGATTGTTTCGGCAAGGTTTGGCGCAATATTGAGCAATAATTGGTTCCAATACCCTGATTGCGCCCAAAGCGTCGACTTGCGCAGAGCGAACATGTGTTCGATATACGAATGGTATCAAGGAGCCCGCAGTACCTCGAACTATCTCCATCTCCGCCTGCCGCAAGCCGGGACGGCGCGATCATCTGGTCGCCCGGCCGGTTGATGCTGTCCACCGCGGTCAGCGAGGCGTCGCGATAGTAGAACACCGAGAAGCGGCCCTGATCGATGGCGCCGCGGATCACCGCGACATCCTGCGGCGCCGACCTGAAGAAACTTGAAGCCGTCGGATGACGCGCGAAAGGGCACGATGTCCAAGCTGAAACGCAGTCCGGACGACACCCGCGGCGGCACCGATTTCATCGAAAGCCTCGACCGCGGTCTACGGGTGTTCGAACTGTTCGGCGCCGATCCGCGGCCGATGACCCTGAGCGATCTCGCCAAGGCGGCCGATCTGCCGCGCGCGACAGCACGCAGGATACTGTTCACGCTGGAGCGCGCCGGATACGTGACGAGCGATGGCAAGCTGTTTACGTTGACGCCGCGAGTTCTGATGCTGGCCGCTTCATACCTTTCCTCAAACCAGATTGTCTCGGTCCTGCAGCCGGTCCTGGATCAGGTGTCGAGCTACGCGCAGGAAATCAGCTCGCTGGCGATCCTTGACGGCAACGACGTGATCTTCATCGCGCGTGCCAGTCCGGCGCGCGTGTTCTCCGCCGGTATCGATATCGGCTACCGCCTTCCGGCGTTCTGTACATCGGTCGGACGCGCCATGCTCAGCAAGCTTTCCAATAGCGAACTCGCGGCCGCTCTCGCGGCGATGGATCTGAAGGCGATGACGCCGTACACCATCACCGACATGGACTTGCTGCTGGCGACGATCATGACCGATCGCGAGAAGGGTTACTCGCTGGTTGATCGCGAAGCGGAGCCCGGGTTTCGCTCGATTTCGGTGCCGGTCCGCCGCTACGACGATACGATCGTCGCAGCGATCAACATGGGCGCCCACGTCGATCGCGTTTCGACCGGCGAGATGATTGATCGCTTTTTGCCGCTGCTTCGCGACGCCGTGGACTCGGTGAAGCCGTTGCTGCTCTAAGCCGATCAATTGGAGATCATATGCCGCATCTCGTCGTCGAACATTCCACCGAAGGCCATGGCGATGCCTTCGACGCTAAAAGCCTGATGGAAGCATTGCATGACGCCGCGGCAGCCACCGGCGTGATGCAGGCGGCGGATATCAAGATCCGCGCGATGCCCTATGCTGATTACCTGCTGGCCCGGAAGCGTGACGGCTTCTGTCACCTCTCGGTCCATATGCTGGAAGGCCGCACGCCTGAGCAGAAGGTCGTCGTGAGCGAGGCGCTGCGCGCGGTGATGGCGCGGCTGTTGCCGCACACCAAGAGCCTGAGCGTTGATATCCGCGACATGGACGCCGTCACCTACAAGAAGCGGCTGAACGACTTAGTCTGACGGGTTTCATTGAGTAGTGTCCGGGAATAGTGCTTGTAAGACAAAATTAGCGAGTTGAAGAACGGGGCGTTTCCGGCTCATTGCAATTACCGAAGAGTTGGCAGTGAGCCAGAAGTCCGGAAGCCAAAGGCCGTCGTCCGCGCCGATCATAAAGGACATTCGTCGGGCGACGCATGAGCGATAGGCGGTGGAGCGATTGCGTTCGGCCGCGCGGGATTGCTGAAAGCCAGCCAGCCGACCACGCTATTCTTCTCTGTCGTTTTCTTTTGAGGCGACATCGTCGATCACTGCTCTAAACCCGTCGTCAACAAGCGCCTTCGCATTGCTCACGGACCTGCGCGGAATGATTGCGTGGACTTCGGCCGTCTCGCGCTGGTCAATACGCAAGCAATCGATGCCATCTATTTATTCTTGCCGGAAAAGCGTGCGCCAGTACAGTCGGACAGAAGTTCAATACACGAACAGCCCGTCGACGAATGCTCATGCTCTTGCTCAGGCGTAGTCCGATCCGCTCGGCGTCCTTCCAAGTCATGAATTGATGGGCCCTTACCGGCGGACGAGCGTGCGATTTGATTCACATTCCAGCTGACGGCGCGGATCTCAACGCCATCCCGCAATTGCATGGTCCACCTTTGGAGGTTGGCGATGAGCGTTGAAGCCGCATTGTCGACCGGCGACCGGCCCGTGCTTCGCGGGCTGTCCGTGCGGCACGGCGGAGTTCTGCTTCTGATCCTTATCGTGGCGGCGCTAACGCTCTATCCACTGGGCATGTTGCTGTATGGGAGCTTCCACAGCACGCCGCCGGGCAGCGCAGGTACCTTCAATCTGGCGGGTTATCGCGGGCTGTTCACCGCGGCGACCGGAAGGATCCTGCTGGATACCGCCGTGCTGTCCGTGGTGCATACTGCATTCTCACTGCCGTTCGCCGTATTGCTGGCATTTCTGGTGGCCAGGACCGATCTCCGCGGCCGCGCAAGTTTCGAAGTCCTGTTGACGCTGCCGTTCTTTCTGCCGCCGATCCTGACAGCCATGGCCTGGGGAATGCTGGGCAACGGTCAGGTTGGTTCGATCAATCTGCTCTGGGAGGCGCTGACCGGCTCCGACGAGCCACTGTTCAATATCTACGGGTATGGCGGCGTGGTCTGGCACATGTGCCAGTACTCGATTCCGTTCCTGTTCCTCATTCTCGTCGATGCCTTCAAGGCGATGGACCCGTCGCTGGAGGATTCCAGCCGCATGTGCGGCGCGTCGACCTGGCGCACCATTCGCTCGATCACACTCGCGATGATGCTGCCGGCTCTGTCCAGCGCCTGCCTTCTGTCGTTCACACGCGGGCTGGAGGCCTTCGAATCCGCCTTGATCTTCGGTGCGCCCGCCAAGATCGAGGTGGCAACCACGGCAATCTACGATGCGATCCACCAGCGCAGCGAAGCCGATTACCAATATGCCACTGCGTTGTCCTTTGCGATATTCGGCATCATGCTGCTGCTGATCGTGCTGCAATGGCGGCTGCTCGGCAACAAGAGCTTTCAGACCGTCACCGGCAAGGGCTACATGCCGCGCCTGTTCAATCTCGGCCGCTGGCGCGGACCGGCCTTCACGCTATGCGCGCTGACCTTTCTGATCATGACGGTACTGCCAACGGCGCAACTGCTGGCGGGGTCGTTCTTCCAGTATTTCGGCTTCTATTCGCTCGACATGCTGACGCTAAATAATTATCGCGCGGTGCTGTCGGACCGGGTGTTCTGGCGGGCGCTCGGCAATACCTTCCTGCTCGGCGTGGTCGGCGCGACCGCCACGATGTTTCTGGGCGCTGCGGTTGCTTATGTTGTGATCCGGACGCACCGTCCGTTCCGCCGCGTGCTCGATGCGCTGGCATGGCTGCCCTGGATGATGCCCGGCATGGTGCTTGGCATCGGGCTGCTGTGGGGCCTCGCGCTGCTACCCGGGCCGGTGCAGATCTATGGCACGATCTGGGCGCTGTTCGTCGCCTATGTGTCGCTGGGTACGCCGTTGGCGACCCAGATCATGTCGGCGAGCTTTGCGCAGCTGTCATTCGATATCGAGGAATGCTCTCGGGTTCATGGCGCCAACGCGCTGACAACCATGCGCCGGATCGTGATCGCGCTGGTTTATCCGGCCTTCATGGTGGGATGGACCTTGACCTTCTTCATGATCCTGCGCGAACTCAGCGCGTCGATCCTGCTCTATTCGCCGGACAGCATGGTGCTGTCGGTGGTGGTCATGCAGCTTTGGTCCGGCGGCAAGGCGGAGCAGTGCAGCGTAATCGCGCTGATCATGCTCCTGCTGGTGCTGCTGATCAGGTTCGCGCAGTTGAGATTTTTTCGTCGCCGGATTGGCGGAATCTGAGTCACAGCAAGGAGCATCAGATGCGTTTTCGACACTTTGCGGCTTTGGCGTTGCTGGCTGTCGCGTTTCACGGCGGAGCTGCATCGGCCGAGATGGCTGCCGACTGGGACGCGGTAATTGCTGCTGCCAAGAAGGAAGGCCGTGTGACGGTCTATTCGGCGCAGGTCGGGCTCGCTTTCCAGAACGATATCGCCAAGGCGTTCGAAGCCAAATACGGCGTCGAGGTGCGGATGGTCGAGTTGCGGGCCACCGACATCCGCGAGCGCATTCGGACCGAGCAGGCCTCTGGACAACCCGGCGCCGACATCTCGTATAACGGCACCACGACGTCCGAGTTGCAGAAGGATGAAGGCCGGTTCCAGCCCCATGGGTTCCTGCCGAATTTTGCAGACATTCATAAGGATCTCGCCCCGGATGGCACCCTATTGCCGGTGTCGATCATGGGCTACGGCATCCTGGTCAATACGCGACTGGTCAAGCCGGCCGACGAGCCGAAGAGCTGGCACGATCTGCTGGACCCGAAATGGGTCGGCAAGATCCATGCTGACGATCAGCGCTTTCTCGGCAATGGCGGCGTGCTGTTCTACACGACCTACACCGCCTTCGGTCGCGACTATCAGGAAAAGCTCGCGGCGCAGAGCCTGAACGTTTCGCGGGAATTCCGCGAGAGCGAGCGCCGCGTCGCGCGCGGCGAATTTCCGCTCTACATTCCGTTCGCTCTGCCCAACCTGTCCATCCTGAAAGGATTGCCCGTCAAGGCCGTGCTCCCGAGCGAGGGCATCGTCTATGTCGGCTATGTCATGGGCATGCTGAAGGATGCTCCGCATCCCAATGCCGCGCGGCTTCTGATGAATTTCTTCATCGAGAAGAGCTCGGCGCTGGAATATGCCAAGGGCGCTTTCAACGTGCCCGTCGACGTGCCGCTCGACAAGCTCGATCCCTATGCTCGATCGGTCGTGGAGGCGAAAATGCTCGGCACTACCGATGCCCGCAAGATCAACGGTGTGCTCGATGTTGCAAAGGACATCTACAAGTGACATCTGGCGCCGCGATTTGTTGCAGGATGCCGCGATGACCGATTTGCGTCTGGACTCCGTCACCTGCCGCTTCGGTGACGCGGTGGCGGTTGACGGCATTGACCTTGTGGTGGCGCAGGGCGAACTCGTGACTTTGCTGGGGCCGAGCGGCTGCGGCAAGACCACGACCTTGCGCATGATAGCTGGGCTTGAGCGCAGTGACGGCGGCCGTATCGTCCTCGGCGACCGGGTTGTCGACGACGCGGCCAAGGGCCTGTTCGTCGCGCCGGAGCGGCGCGACATCGGGATGGTGTTTCAGTCCTATGCGATCTGGCCGCATATGACGGTGTTCGACAACGTAGCCTATCCTCTGGCGGTGCGCCGGCGCCCAAAGGACGAGATTCGCCTGCTGGTGATGAAGGCCTTGCGGACCGTTGGCCTGGAGAATTTCGCGCAGCGGCCCGCACCGGCGCTCAGCGGCGGCCAGCAGCAGCGCGTCGCCATTGCCCGCGCCATCGTGTTTGAGCCGAAGCTGTTGCTGATGGATGAGCCACTGTCGAACCTCGACGCCCGCTTGCGCGAATCCATGCAGTTGGAGTTGCGTACCCTGCAGCAGCGCCTGGGGATCACGACCGTCTATGTTACGCATGACCAGGGCGAGGCGATGGCGCTGTCCGATCGCATCGTCGTCATGGGGGCCGGCCGGATCCTGCAGCAAGGCCGGCCTGACGACGTCTACTTGAAGCCGTCGTCCAGGACGGTCGCCAACTTCCTCGGCTCGCCGAACTTTCTGCGGGCCGTGGTGACGTCGTGCCGCAGTGAGCCGGGCGAAGCCAGCGTTCTTGAACTCGAACGTCCGGGCTGGCGCGGCACCGCGCGTGCGGCATTGACCTTTTTGCCCGGGCAGGAGGCGACGTTGGTGGTGCGGCCGGAGGCCATACGGCTGGCGCCCGCCAGCATGCAGGCGGAGGCTGAATGGACCGGCGAAATCCTGCAAAGCAGTTTTCGCGGAGCGCGCCGGACCCTGGTGCTTCGCAGCCGCGACGACGTTCTTCAGGTTGACGCCGACAGCCAGCTCGATTTCGCCGTCGGCGAGCGGGTCGCGATCTCCCTGGAGTCGTCCAGCCTGTGGGCGGTCGCTTTGGAGACGTTGATGCAACATGAAATCCATGGAGACACCTGGTGAGCGCACCCAACAAGCGCGTCGCCGTGGTCGGCGCCGGGATCATCGGTGCCTGTTCGGCGGCCTATCTGCAGCGCGACGGCTATGAGGTGACCATATTCGACCGCAACGAGCCCGGCAGCCAAACCTCCTATGGCAACGCCGGTTCACTGAGCCCTAGCGCAATCCTGCCGGTGTCGATGCCCGGCATGATCAGGAACGTGCCGGCATGGCTGCTGGATCGAGAGGGGCCGTTGCGGCTTCGCTGGTGGTATGCGCCAGTCGCGCTGCCCTGGCTGGCGAAGTTTCTGAAATTTGGCCGGCCCGACGAAGTCCGGCGCATTGCGCGTGCCCTCAGCAGTCTGCTCGGCGGAGTCTTCGATGCCTATGAGCCGCTGGTGGCGGAAGCCGGTCTGAAGCATCTCATCCGACGAAGTGGCTGCCTTTACGTTTATGACAGTGAGGCCGACGCCAGGAAGGCCCAATTTGCCGCCGACGTGCGCCGCGAAAACGGCACCGTCCTAAATCCGATCGGCGCCGATGAACTGCACCAGATGGAACCATCGCTGTCGCGACGTTTCCAGTATGCGCTGCATGCCCCGGATAATGGTTCGACACTTGATCCGCAGGCGCTGACCAACGGTCTGGCGCAGCACGTGATCGACCGCGGCGGCCAATATGTGAAGTTGGACGTTCGTCAGGTGATTCCGCACGAGACTGACATCGAAATCGTCACCGAACGGGGCAGCCATCGCTTCGGTCATGTTGTCATCGCGGCGGGCGCCTGGAGCAACAGGCTGGCCAGGCAACTCGGCGATGCCGTACCGCTGGAGACCCAGCGCGGTTATCACGCTACAGTCGTCAATCCCAACGTCGCGCCGTCGCGGACGGTAATGTGGCCGGCGCGAAACCTGATGACGAATCCGATGGCGGTCGGTCTGCGCTTTGCCGGGACGGTGGAATTCGCCGGCCTGAATGCCGCGCCCGACATGGGCCGCGCGGAAGCGTTGCTGGCGCTGGGCCGGCAGCTGTATCCCGATCTGCAGCCGGTCGAGACCAGGTTCTGGATGGGACACCGGCCGTGCTTGCCTGACAGCTTGCCGGTAATCGGCCGCTCGCCGGGGGATCGCCGTATCATCTACGCCTTCGGCCACCAGCATGTCGGCATGTGCAGCGGTGCCCCGACCGGACGCCTCGTCGGAGATCTCGTGGCGGGCCGCGACGATCGCATCGATCTGACGCCGTTCCGCGTCGATCGCTTTCGCCGGACATCGGCCAGTTCGCAGGGCTGATCGCACGCCATGGAAATCGGAATCGATATCGGCGGCACATTCACGGACGTGGTGCTGGCTGACGGCGACAGGTTGCTTGCGGCCAAGCTGCCGAGTGTGCCCGGTCAGCCCGATCATGCGTTTGGGCAGGCCCTGCAGCACGCTGCGGATAGCTGGCTGGTGGATCTGACCAAGCTTGATCGCCTGGTCCACGGCACCACGGTCGGCACCAATATCCTGATCGAACGAACCGCGCACCCCGTCGGCCTTCTCACCACGACGGGCTTTCGCGATGTGCTCGACCTTGGGCGACAGAACCGCCGCGATCTTTATAACCTGAACATCCCGCGCACCGATCGCGACTGGCTCTGCCCACGACTCCTGCGCGCCGAACTGGACGAGCGGATCGACAAGTCGGGCAAAGTCGTCACGCCCCTCGATCCGGATCTGGTAGTTGACGCGGTGGAGCGACTTCTGAAGAGCGGCGTGCCGGCGATTGCGATCTGTTTCCTGTTCTCCTTCGTCAATCCGTTGCACGAGGAAATGGCCGCCGAAATCATCCTGCGGCGTTGGCCCGGTCTGCCGGTCTCGCTGTCGAGTGCGGTTGATCCGCAATTCCGGGAGTATGAGCGCACGCTGACGACGCTAATCGATGCCTATCTGAAGCCCGACGTCACCGCCTATGTGGCGCGGCTCAACTCGGCAGCAGCATCGCTGGGGATTCGCTGCCCAATCGAGATCGCGCGGTCGCGCGGTGCGGTGACGCAGGTCGGCATGGTGGCCGGAAGGCCGATCGAGCTGACGCTGAGTGGACCGGCGGCGGCCGTTGCTGGCGCTGCGGCAGCGGTGGCGCGCAGCCGGTTCCGGGATGTGATCACCATCGACATTGGCGGCACCAGCGCCGACATTGCGCTGGTGCGCGACGGCAAGGTCATGCTGCGCAGCGAGGGCGAAATTGGCGACCTCAGCCTGCGCTGCGCCATGGTCGACGTGTCGGCGATCGGCGCCGGCGGCGGCAGCATCGCCAGCGTTACCGCCGGTGGGCTGACGGTCGGACCGCGATCCGCCGGTTCCGATCCCGGTCCGGTCGCTTACAGCCGCGGCGGCGTTGAGCCGACCATCACGGATGCGTCGCTGGTGCTTGGCTATATCCGCGCCGAAGGCTTTCCGGGTAGCGCCATGCGCTTCGATGTCGCTGCCGCCCATCAGGCGATCGCGGACAAGATTGCGACGCCGCTCGGCCTCGACGTTGAGGCCGCCGCGCTCGGCATGCATATGGTGCTCAATGCACGCATGGCAGAGGCGATCCGGTTGATCACCGTGAAACGCGGTATCGATCCGCGCGCCTGCGCGCTGATGCCGCTGGGCGGTGGTGGCGGTTTGCACGCCACCGCGCTGGCGCGGATGGTCGGCATCAACACCATCATTGCGCCGCCGTTACCGGGCGTCATGGCGGCGTTGGGATTGCTGGGCTGCCCAGTCGAGCAGGCGGCGGCGCAGGCGGTGCATCGCCGCCTCGATGAGGTCGAACTGCCGGAAATCCTTACGCTGGTTGATCGGTTGCGTGCTGTGGTCACGCCACGGATGGCGCTCGAGGTCGGCAAGGGCGTCGCGGCGAACGAGACCATCGTGCTTGAATTCTGCTTCCAGGGCCAAAGCAACAACATGACGTTCGCGAGCAACGCCGACGAATTGCGGATCTCAACAGTGGCGGACATTGGCGAGCGCTTCGTTGCGCGCTACCGCTCCCTGTTTGGTCATGCCCCGTCAGCGCCAATCGTATTGCTCCGCGTCGAGGTCGTGCTGACGCGGATGCGTGCGGCGCCGGTGGCGCGCATTCCTGCCGGCGTCGGGCATGGGAAATCCGATACGCGAATGATCCGGTTGCCAGGTTCGAATCAAGCGTCCGCCGCACGGCTGGCCTCCCGAAGCGATTTGCAGGCGGAGGCCGTGGATGGCCCGCTGATCGTCGAGCAGACCGACTGTACGCTGTTGTTCGAGAATGGTTGGCGAGTTTCCCGCGACCCGAACGACTTGTTGGTCGCACATCGCGAAACGGCGGTGACGACGGAGCTGCGCGAATGAACGCGCTGTCACCGATCGACCCGATCACGCTGGAGGTCCTGCGCTATCGGCTGGAGGGCATCGCCGAGGACATGCAGGCAACGTTAATCCGTGTCGCGTTTTCGCCGATCGTCCGCGAGGGCATGGATGCGTCGGCAGCCATCTTCCTGGCGGACGGGCGGTCGCTGGCGCAATCATCCTCGATTCCGTTGCACCTCGGAGCCCTGATTCCGTCTGTTCGCGCGGTGCTGGACGCGTTCCCGTGTGCGACAATGTCCGCCGGCGACGTCTATATCGTCAATGATCCCTATCATGGCGGCACGCATCTGCCGGACATAGCGGTGATCACGCCGGTTGTCATCGACGGCACGGTGGAAATGCTTGCGACGTCGATGGCCCACCATCAGGATGTCGGCGGCATGCGCGCTGGCTCGGTGCCCACCGATGCCGTCGAGATCTTTCAGGAAGGCCTTCGTCTTCCACCGCTGCGACTGGTGCATGCCGGCGTCATGGACCGCCAGCTGTTTGATCTCGTGCGTCTTAATGTGCGCTTGCCCGATGTCCTCGCCGGCGATCTCGCTGCACAATTCTCCGCGGGAGAGATCGCCGCAGCGCGCGTTGCAGATCTCGCCAGGGAATATGGCGGAGCGCTGGTGTTGCGCGCCTGCTCCGCACTGATCGCGCGCGCCGAAATCATGACCCGCGCGGCAATCCGGGCGTTGCCGGATGGCATCTATCGCTATGAGGACGCGCTCGACAACGACGGCGTGCACCCCGATCGGCGGATCGTCATTCGTCTGGCGCTGAAGATCGCCGGTGAGGCGATCGATCTCGATTTCACCGGCACGTCGCCGCAGGTCATCGGCCCGGTCAATTGCGTGCCATCCGGGACGCTGGCGGCGGCGTTCTTTGTTCTGCGTGGCATCTCCGATCCTGCCACGCCGACCAACGCCGGTTGCCTTGTCCCGCTGACACTGAATCTGCCGGAAGGCTCACTGCTGTCGCCGCGCGCGCCGGCACCGGTCAACGCCCGCATGGCCACCGTCAAACTGGTGACCAACGTCATCATGGGCGCGCTTGCGCAGGCCGCGCTGGGCGCCATCCCGGCGCCCAACTGCGGCATGTCGCTGATTTTGGCGTTCTCCGGCCGAGATATCTCCGGACATCCATTCGTCGTCAGCGAAATCATTGCGGGCGGCGCCGGCGCCGCGGCGTCCAGCGATGGCGCCGACACGATCTCCGGCGACATCGGCAACGCCATGAACATGCCGGCCGAGGCGATGGAAATGGCGGCTCCGTTGCGGGTCCGCGAGTTATCCCTGCGGGACAATTCTGGAGGCCGGGGACAGCACGATGGCGGCCGCGGCTGCTGCCGCGAATATGAGGCGCTCACCGACAATATCCAGGTCTCTCATCGCGGCGAACGATTCTACGTCGTTCCCGCCGGAGTCGCCGGTGGCGGAAGCCCGCAGCCATCGCGATCGATGGTGTTGCGGGCTGATGGTACGATCGAGTCCTTGAATTCCAAGGCTATCCTGACGTTGCAACGGGGCGATCGCCTCCGAGTCGAAACAACCGGCGGGGCCGGCTTTGGATATCCCGCAACGGGGGATTTGCCCGATCGCATTCCGGGGCCGCAACCGTCCGTTTCTTCGGAAGCCGGATAGTGCAGCTCCACGCGTAGCTTGCAGGCGCTCCGAAAAACGCGCCTTCGACGATGGTAGCTGCCGTCGATGAGGAGCAGCAACGCATCGCCCAGGAGATTGAGGCGGCTCGCTTGAGTAAGCTGTTTGCCTCGACTAGTATTCGCGAGTTGGCGTTGCCGTCAGTCCAATCCGCTTCGACTTCAACAGTACATCCGGCATTTCCACGAGCGAGCCGATGGCCTTTTTAGACGCCCAAGCTTATCGGTCGGCCGACCAACATTTCCGTTCATGCGGCTGCCTCGAATAGTAATTTGAGATGGTTGCACGTCCCCGCAACCAAGATCGATACCAAAAACCCAGCAATCTCAATGGATTGCTGGGTTTTTGTTTTTGAGGTCGAACCGTCGCCCCAACAAAATCAATGGCTTAGTTTCTAGGTTCAAATCACCCGCAACCAATTGCGGTCGGCATAACCGCGGCGGGCGAACGGCGGTGATTGCGTACTCCTTCGTGAAGGGGAGGAGGTTCCGAGGAATGCTGGGTCTTATGGAACGTTGACGCGCAGTCCGATCATCCTCGTCGTCGAGTAGCGGAGCGCACGCATCTCTGTGGAAATGGCGGTTGATAGCGCCGGGTCGCATTCGATAGAGACTTGCTGCTTCTACGAGATGTTAGATGTCGCGAGTTCGAATAAGGCCTCTTGCTGATTCTCGGACAAGAAGTGGGCGTGAACTCTACCTGGTCAGAAGCCGTGCTTCATCCGGGAGGCTGCCTCTGCTGGCCACCCCATGCGGCTTGAACGAAGTCTCGCGCGGCTTGCCGCGCGAGTATCCAATCTTCCCTCCATTGCGCTGACATCAGCGCATCTGACAGGCTGGACAGGGTCCTTAACAAGAACTCCCGCATGGGGGCATGTTGTGCGGCGTTGTCCTGATGCCTCGTGCTCCACTGCACGCGAACGTCGATCAGCGGCAACGGGACTGTCGCCCCTGGTTTGGAGCCGGAAGGTAATGCCAGGGCGAATTTCGCGCGCATGGCCGTCGCCAGCAAATAAGCGTTAACAAGGCCGGCGAGGCCGTGCAGCCGTCCGTCGCCGTCTTTCAGGTCGGGCCAGCTCGCGGTTTACATCTATGTGGATGTCCGTGACCGCGAGATCGGCAGCTATTGACCTTCAAATATGTGAAGTCGTTCTGCCAGAGCCGGTTCGTCGCCTTCGCTTTGTCCCTGAACTCGTCCGCGGCCTTCATCACGACGAAGGCAGGGCTGGTGATCAGGTCGTGCGCCTTGAGCACGCGATAGACAGAGGCCTCCGAGACAAAATAGCTTTCCGTGTCGGTGAAGCGCGTGGCCAGCTCCCGCGGCGACAACTCCGGCACGTCCAATGCCAGATCGACGATCCGATATTGATATTATAGCATCGGTCGTTCGCGCGCAGCGTCGAATAAGTAACACGGGTTGAGAAATCGTCTTGACTAACTGGTCAGTCTCTCCGAAGCTTTCGACGAAACGCATGCCGCGATCAGGCGGGCCGCGCTTCAGGCGGGGGGCGCCGGATCGATGGAAGCGGCTTTTGCCGCGAATAACCGCCGCCCAGGAGAGCGTAGTGTCCGACGATAGCGCCGAACTGTTGATGAGACTGGATCAGAAGGTCGATCCCAAGCATTGCGCCCTTGTGGTGATCGATGTGCAGAACGATTTTGCAGCCAGTGGCGGCCTTTTCGACAAGATCGGGGCTGACCTGAAGCCAATCCAGACCGAACGGGTGCCGGCGCTGCTTCGGTTGATAGCCGAGGCGCGCAAGGCCGGTGTTCTGGTGATCTTCGTTCAAGCCATCTATGACCCTGAATATCTGTCGGAGCCGATGCGCGAACGAAATGCCCGGCTCGGTATGGAGATGCCGCGTTGCCTGAGCGGGAGCTGGGGAGCCGACTTCTTTGAAGTCAGGCCCGAAGCCGGGGAACCCATCGTGATCAAGCATCGCTACAGTGCGATGGTGAACACGGAGTTCAGGGGTATCCTGGAGCAGCAGAAGATCCGCAGTCTGTTGCTGACAGGCATTGCCACCGATACCTGCGTCGAGTCGCTTGGCCGCGACGCCTATTTCATCGATTACTATGTCACGGTCGTGGCCGATTGTTGCGGCGCCGCCAGCAAGCAGGACCATGTCGGCGCGCTCAAGCGATTCAGCCGGGACTACGGCCAAGTTGTCGATTCCTCGGAGGTCGCCGCGATCTGGAACGCCAGCGGCGCGGCGGCGCGGCAGCCGGCCTTCGCTTCAGTGTCGAACTAGGGACGCGCCGGTCTCGGCGTTGATCGACCATGTCCCTCTATCGCAACGTGCTTGCTCCCGCGCTGTTTGCCTTGTCGGCGGACCGCAGCCATCATCTCGCGAACGCAGCGTTACGCTGGCCGTTGCCCTGGCAGGTGCTGTCGGCCGCCGGTGGCCTCAAGGTATCCGATCCGCGCCTGACCACGACTTTTGCCGGCATCGAAATGTCGAGCCCGGTCGGCCTGGCAGCGGGCTTCGACAAGAACGGCGATCTGCTGGATTCATTGTCCAGCCTTGGCTTCGGTTTCATCTGCGTCGGCTCCATCATGCCCGAGCCGCGCTATGGAAATCCGTTTCCGCGGCTGGTCCGGTATCGGAACAGGGAGTCCATCGCCGATTCCATGGGCGTGCCGAGCAAGGGCCGCGCTTACGCTGTGAAGCGGCTGAAGCAACGCATAGTCAAGCCGGTGCCGATTGTCGCCAATGTCGGCGGGTTCTCGTCGGAGACCATTGCGGCGGGTGTGCTTGAGGTAAGGCCGCATGTCGATGCCGTCGAGATCAGCCTGATGTGCCCGAATGTGCTGAGGCCCGGCGAGACTTTCGATGAGGTCGGCATGCTGCGCCGCATCCTCGACCGCATCGATGGAAACACGGCATCGATCATCGTGCGGGTGCCCAACGATACCACCCAGTTGCACGATCGCTTCGCCGAACTGGTCGAACTGTGCGTCGAGGCGAAGGTGGGCGGCCTGAAGGTTGGCGGCGGGCATCGGTTTGCCGAGCCGGGACTGGGCACGGGCACGGGGACTTTGCACGGCCGCGCCATCTTCGATGCCGCATTGGCCAATGTGGAACGGGCGGCCGGATTCGCGCGTGGCCGCATTCCGATCAAAGGCAATGGCGGCATCAGCAACGCGTCCGATGTTTTGGCGATGCGCCGCGCTGGCGCCACATGCGTCGATCTCTACTCTGCCTTCATCTATCAGGGATGGACGGTCGCGCGCGATATTAACCGCGGACTTGTCGCCACGTTCGATCGCGATGCCGTCCAGGTGACGCTTGTTCCGACAGTCGGGAAGCCCGAAGCACGGCGGGCTTGATCGCAATTGCCTTATTTAAATTTTGTTTCGTCCGTCCGGACGTAGAGACAGCCAGGAGACAGAATGATCATTGCGTTGGAAGAACACTATTTCGATCCGGATTGGAACAATGCGCTCGACACCAGTCATCATTCGGTCCGGACGCCTTCTCCGCTGGTGAAGCGGATGGAGGACCTCGACGCCCAGCGCATCCGCGAGATGGACGACGCCGGCATCGATCTCCAGGTCCTGTCGCACGGTCCTCCGGGCTCCCAGGGCGTGCGGGAAGACGTTGCCGTGGCCTGGACAAAGGCCGCCAACGATCGCCTGTATGCGGCCGTTCAGAACCATTCGACGCGGTTCGCCGGGTTCGCGTCGCTTCCGACCGCGCATCCGCTCGCTGCAGCCGATGAGCTGGAACGCGCCGTCAACAAGCTCGGCTTCAAGGGCGGCATGCTGCACAGCCTTACGGAAGGCCCGTTTCTCGACGACAAGCGTTACTGGCCGATCTTCGAACGTGCGGCGGCACTCGACGTGCCGCTTTACATTCACCCTGCGGATCCCAATCCTGCGGTCATCAAGGCGTATTACGGCGACTACGCCAAAACCCATCCGATGTTCATTCGGGCCGCCTGGGGCTTTACGTTCGAGGCCGGGACGCAGGCGATGCGCCTGGTGCTCAGCGGCCTGTTCGACGCGCATCCGGACGTGAAGATCATCCTCGGCCATCTCGGCGAGACGATTCCCTACACGCTGGCGCGGATCGACGAGGCGCTGTCGCGCGATACGCCGATGAAGAATTTTCGCGAGGTGTTCAGCTCGCATTTCTACGTGACGACGAGCGGCTTTTTCTCGGATCCCGCCTTGCAGTGCTGCATCCAGGAAATCGGCATCGACCGCATCATGTTTTCGATCGACTGGCCCTACGCATCAAATACGGCAGGTGTGCAGTGGATGCATAAGACCTGGTTGAATGACACCGACAAGGCCAAGATCTTCTCCGGCAATGCCAAGCGCCTGTTGCGCATCTGAAGCTGAGGTGCGCTCCACGGGGTTGAGCGCGTCAGAGCACGATGGATGATTGCCTGTTCTGGATACAGCGCAGCAGGCTCATCGCCGTCAGGCTCGAACTCTTGGGGTTGTCCGGCAACGGGCGGCCCGCGATGGTCATCGAGAACGTGCCGAAGTTTCCGCTCGCTTCCAGGACGTGGACGTTCTGCGTCAGGGTCGGATCGGCGATGATGCGAACTTCGGTCTTTTCAAACCCGATGCCGGCCAGCGCAATTGTCGCGGCCACGTTGGCGTTCTTCGGAAACTGCAGGGCGGCGTCGCGCGCATTGCCTTCGAAGACGATGCGCTCGCGATCCGACGGAAGCTTGCCGGACAGACTGGCCGGCGGCTTTCGCGACGAGTAACGCACCTTGTCCAGTCCGCCGAGGCGGGCGGCGGCGAGGGCGTCGATGCCGGCGACGGCGCCGGCCGGCAAAAGAATCTTCGAACGCGTCGCGGCTTCCTGCAACGAGAGCCAAAGCGCCTCGCAAGCCAGCGCGCCGATCGAGGCGATTGCCAGATCGCTGCCTTGGTTCAGCGCAGCAACTCCGTATTGCGAGAGTGCGCCATGGCCGGCGACTTCCACCACGAGGTCCACCGTCGGCAAGGCGTCACCACGGCGAACAATGATCGGCTTCGGATCGAGTCTGTCCTGAATCCAGGATCCGATGGCGCCAAGGCCGATCAGGGCGATTGTCATGAGCTCTCCACCCTTCAAAGGTCGGCCTTGGAAAATTAGCGCGGATTACCCACGAAATCGACGATGGCCTGGCCCAACGCATCGTCGGATGTGCCGATTTGCCCGATCGAGGAGGTGTGGTTGTGCTTGGCGAGCCACATCGATGGCGGCGCCTTGCGCTTGGCGTGCGCCAGTCGATAGACCAGTTCGGCGCAATAGACGTCGATCAACGGGTTCTCGAACTCAGCCCAGGCGACGAAGGTCGGGATGCTGTCTCGATCGATATGGGCGATCGGCGAGTAATCGTCGAATTTCGATGCGTCCGGTCCGTAGTAGATTTCTACCTTTTGGGCGTTCGGATTCTCCGGCAGGTTGTCGACCCTGACGCGGCCGCTGACCACGATCATGCCGGCCAGCTTGGTTCCCTCCGCAGGCCGGAACCGGGGATCGTAGGCGTAGCTTCCGGCATGCGCTGCGCCGGCCGAATGGCCCATCAGGAAGATGCGGACCGGATCCCAGCCAAACTCCACGGCGTGCGCGTGGGCCCAGGCTACCGCGGTGGCAATATCGTTTGTCGCCGCGGGGTAGACGGCGTCGTTGGCAAGCCGGTAGCCGATGTTGATACCGGCGATGCCGTGCCGCGCCAGATAGTACAGCACGTTCGAATAGATCTGCTCGGTGCGGTTGCGGCGCCCGCTGACGAAAGCGCCCCCATGCACGAACAATACGACCGGGGGCGGCGTGGCCATGCTCTCGGGCAGGAAGACGTCAAAGGCGTTGCGCTCGTGGTTCCCGTAGGAAATTCCAGCATGCACCGTCACTCCGTCGCGCGGACTTCGCTTGAGCACTTCGGAAAAGCGCTGGATCATCAGGTCGACGTTCTTCGCGACGCTGTCGCGCCATCTTGGACCGACCTCGGCCATCAACTGTTGCAGATCGTCCGGGATATCAGGCAGGGCCGCGTTGCGGTCTGTCATTTGAAATTATGCTTCATCTGTTGCCAGACCCTCAATTGGTAGACCAGCGCCTGTGGCAATGCTGTTCGACCCGACGCAGACTGGCCGTTGGAGGTATTATCGCTGGCCGATCCGCCGCCAACAACATGTTCGCTGTCATTAGACTAACTAAGTGGTTAGCCGTCAACAATGCCGGTGCCTTTCGGCATTTTCGTCACCGTATGAACCAATTCTGGCGTCCGAGCGGACTAGCTGATGCACGGTGCGTGCGACCGTAGCTGAAATTTGCAGCAACACCGTCCGGAAACGCCATGCACTCCCGAGCATCACCGAAAGACAATGGCTGGCGGGTATGCTGTCGGCGTGTCGTTGGCGGGCTCGGTTTGATACCGACCGCGGCAGTTGCCCGATTATTGTTCGTGCGCGCCGATAAAATAGGCCGTTGCCGCGGGTGTAGAGAGGACAGACTAGTTAGTTAGCATTGACTTTAATCAATGCGTGGCAATAATCCGCAGATTGTGAGAGGCGCCTGGAGCAGGAATTATGTCCACACGTTCATTGACGCGACGCGGCATTCTCCAAGCCGGCGCTTCCGTGGCTGCATCGTTGTCGCTTCCTGCGATCGTAAATGCCCAGTCGCTGAAATCGCTCCGTCCGGTCAGCTTTCAGGCTGACTGGATTTATGGCGGCCCGAACGCCGGCTTCGCCATCGCCAAGGAAAAGGGATATTTTGCCGACGCCGGCTTTGATGTCACGATAAATCAGGGCAAAGGCTCGGGCAATACCTCCCAGATCGTCGCTTCCAAGGCTGCTCAGTTCGGTTTTGCCGATGGGTTCGTCGTCGGCAACAGCGTCTCGAAGGGCATGAAGCTGAAGATGGTCGGCGGAATCTACCGCCGCAATCCATGCGCCGCGATGGTTCTCGAAGAGTCCGATATCAAGGTGCCGAAGGATCTCGAGGGCAAGACCGTCGGCATTGCGACCGGATCGGCGCAGTTTCAGCAGTGGCCCGCCTTCATGAAGGGGGCCGGTCTCGACCCCAGCAAGGTGCGGGTCGTCAATGTCGATGGCGCCGCTGCCGGGCCTGCGTTGATTTCCGGCCAGATCAACGCGGTCGGCGGCTTTGCGCAGGGTTACATCCCCGCAATCGAAGTTCGCGGAAAGAAGAAGGTTCGCGCATTCTGGTACGCCGACGAGGGTGTGACCGCGATGAGCAACGGCATCATCGTCCACCAGGACCTGCTTTCGGAGGCGGATCTTATCCGCGGCATGGTGCGCGCCAGCGTTAAGGGATTTCTCTACGGGCGCACCAACCCCGAGGAACTGACGCAGATCGTGAAGAAATACTCGGAGACGACCGACGTCGCGATCACGCTTCGAGAAGCGCAACTGTCGTGGAACACCTGGGTCACGCCCACCACAGCCAACAAGCCGCTCGGCTGGATGGCAGCGGAGGACTGGGCCTCGACGGTGGCGGTGCTGAAGGCCTATGGCGGCGTCACCACGCCGCTTGAGGCGGCAGAGCTTTACACCAACGAGTTCGTGCCGACCGAGGCTGAGTTTGTTCCGCCGCAAAGCGCCTAGAGACGGGGCGCCGCGCGGCAATGCTCCACGGATTCGGGGCGCATTCGCTGCAGCGCAGCTTTGCGAGCGCCGCGTATAAATTGAAATGGATTAATGCCAGGTTTTGAGGCTGCCATGCAAGCTAGCTCACCCGCCACGGTCAGTACCGAGTCCGCCTATTTGCAGGTTCAGTCGCTGAGCAAGGTCTATCCGTCCGATGATGGCCCGGTGCGGGCGCTCGACCGGGTCTCGATCGAACAGCGCAAGGGCGAATTCGTTTCATTGGTCGGTCCGAGCGGATGCGGCAAGA
>WNFJ01368645.1_pt3 | contig 28237 bp, 31 predicted proteins | sample 5400461 | NCBI WGS metagenome assembly WNFJ01 (sample SAMN13153349, study PRJNA577476) | soil metagenome | isolation source: 115 cm saprolite on Douglas fir-dominated hillslope | place: USA:California | collected 2013-09-17
TATTCATGCGCCGCCGCGCGTGCAACATGCGTACCCACCGCGGTGCCGGCCGGCAGGCAGGGGTGGCGGAGTGTTTCCGGCGCGGACATCGCCCCGTAGACTCGCGCGCACCGCCATTGGATACGTCGGTTCACGCCAGGGTATGAACCGCGGATCACTCGTCGGCCAGACCTGGACGAGAGCGCCGCGGGGCTCCTTCCTGGTGATCCCCGGCGGTGTCCTGCCGACGAGCCTGACCAACGCGGGCGTTCACTCGCCTTACTCGGGGTGCCGGTACTGAAAAAGACAGTGCTTCGAACGCGCAACGACCGCGCCTGCATGAGGCATCGAAGCCATCATGCCCATATCGCGAGCCGGAGGAACCTTCGAACCCGCGGAGCGCGACGTGCCCGAACCGGGCGCGGGAGAGATTCGCATTCGCGTGGAAGCGTGCGGGATTTGTCACAGCGACGCTTTGGTCAAGTCCGGCGCCTATCCGGGCCTAACGCTTCCGCGTATTCCCGGCCACGAGATCGCCGGTCGAGTCGACAAGGTCGGCGCGAATGTGACCGCCTGGAAGGTCGGCGACCGCGTGGGTGTCGGCTGGCACGGGGGTCATTGCTTTCAATGCAACGCCTGCCGCAAGGGCCTTTTCATCAACTGCGAGAGGGCGAAGATCACGGGGATCAGCTTCGACGGAGGCTACGCCGAGTACGTGGTGGTCCCTTTCGTCGCCGCGGCAAGGATCCCCGATGCGCTCAAAGCGGTCGACGCCGGTCCCCTACTCTGCGCAGGCATCACGACCTACAACTCGCTCCGAAACAGCGGCGCGCGGGCGGGCGATACGGTCGCTGTGCAAGGGATCGGTGGCCTTGGCCACCTCGGCATCCAATACGCTGCGCGCATGGGTTTCCGAACTGTGGCCATCTCGAGCGGCGCCGACAAAGAGGAACTCGCCCGTCAGCTCGGCGCGACCGAGTATGTCGACGCGACCAAGGCGCCCGTCGCCGACGCCCTGCAGAAGCTCGGAGGAGCTGACCTCGTTCTTGCGACTGCGCCGCACGCCGATGCCATCGCCGGGACGATCGGCGGCTTGAAGCCACGCGGAAAGTTGCTCATCGTCGCGGCGCCGTACGCGCCGCTGCAGGTCTCCGCGCTCGCGTTGCTCAGCGGAAAGACGATCGCGGGCTGGCCCAGCGGCAGCGCCATCGACTCCGAGGAGACGATGGCCTTCAGCGCGCTCACGAACGTGCGCCCTCGCATCGAAGTCTTCAAGCTCGAGCAAGCCGAGCAGGCCTTCCAAAAAGTCATGGAAAACCGGGTGCGATTCCGCGCAGTGCTCGTGCCGTAACTTCTTTTTAGGTTCCTTTGACTTCGTGCTCTTTGAGGAGTTCGGGCGGAACGTCGAGCAAGAATCGGCTCGGCGTGCGCGGCATTTTGAGGACAGCATGCCGGGGATATCGAAGTGGTTTCTCGACAACCCGCCGGGCAAACTGCGGAGCAAGCGGGCATGAAGTCCAGGCCGAATTCGCAGAGCCGGTCGTGCGCGCCACCCAGGGTGACAGGCGCGCCGTCGGCGCGATTGCCGCCGCACTCGGTCCCGTGCTTCTTCGCGAGCCTGGGGCGAGAAGGTTCGAGCGAACGATTAGGCGCCGCCACCGCGACCATCGACCGCGGCGTGGATGTCCACACGTAGTTCGTGTAGCGTGGCTCATGGGTGTAAATGCGCCCTATCTTAAGGAAAATAGCGTTCTTCTGGATGGCGACGGGGTTCGTTCTGGCCACCCTCGTCGCACGGCCCGCTGGCGCGCAGACGCGAAACCCGGCGGCGGCTCAGGCCCTCTACGACGAGGCTCGCCGACTCGTGAAGGCCGGCAGTTATGCCGAAGCGTGCCCGAAGTTCAAAGAGAGCTACGAGCTCGAACCCGGTGGCGGAACCCTGCTCAATCTGGCCGACTGCTACGACAAAGCGGGCAAGACCTCCCTCGCATGGACGACCTTCAAGGAAGCGCTCGTGATCGCGCAGCGCGACCGGCGTGGTGATCGGATTGATTTCGCAAACAGCCACATCGCTTCGCTCGAAACTCGGCTGACTCGCCTCACCGTGAGCGTCCCCGGGACCGCGCGCGCGGCGGGTCTCTCGGTGACCGTGGACGGCTCGCCACTAGGGGAGGCGGCATGGGGGATCGGCCTCCCCGTTGACCCGGGAAAGCACGTCGTACGCGCAGAAGCCCCCGGCAAGCGACCCTTCGAGACGTCGATCGATGTTCCTTCGGCCAATGCGCCTACAAAGAGCATCGAGATTCCCCGGCTCGAGGACGCACCGTACGTCGAGCGCCCCGTCGCGCCCACCAGCGGCGCTGTCGCACCTACTGACGTCGCGCCTCCGGAGAGGGTCAAAGGAGGCGGATCCGATTCGCGCGCGACCATCGGTTGGGTGGTGGGTGCGGTGGGCTTGGCATCTGTGGGTCTCGGGAGTTACTTCGGACTTCAAGCCTTCTCCAAGTGGAGCGACCGCAATACTGCATGCGTGCGAGGGTGCACTGCAGACGCCAAGACCGCCGGCGACGACGCCAACCAGGCGGCGACGATTTCGGACATCGGTTTCGGCGTGGGCGTCGCGGCCCTAGCGGTCGGAACGGTTCTCATCGTGACCGGTCACGGCGCGAAGCCCACTCTCTCCAAGGAGACCGCGGCCGTACGAGTCCAGCCAACGGCGCTGAACCGCGGGGCCGGGCTCTGGGTCGAGGGGGACTGGTGAGAGCCCCTTCTCATGATCGACGTCGCGCCGTCTGGCGGACGCTCCTCGGACTGGGAGCGAGCCTCGGTTTGGTCGCTGCATGCGCGCAAATAGTGGGCATCACCGACACCGTGGTGACGGACGCAGGAACCGATACGGGCGGCGGCGCGATGCCCGAGGCGGGAGGGGGCGATGCCGCTCCTGCCGGCACGGACGCGGAGGCCGAGGCGGCCAACCCACTCGGCGCACCTGACGTCGACGTCGACGCCGAAGGAGGCAGCGCCCTGGTCGAAACGGGCGCCGACGCGGTCACCAGCCCGCCGCACGATGCGCCTGCCGAGGCCCCGCTCGGCGATGGGAGTGCAGGCGTTGACGCGCGCGAAGGCGGCGGCGACGCGAGCCAACCGCCCGCCGACGCGACCCCCGATCAGGCAAGCATGGACTCGGGCGGATGCGCTGCAACGACAACGCGATGCGGAGCGACCGGGCGCGAGATCTGCGACACGAACCAGTGGAAGAGCAGTCCCTGTCCGACTAGCACGCCGACTTGCTCCAGCGGTCAGTGTACGTTGCGAGGACCGACGATGGTGCAGGTGGGGGGCGGGTTCTACATCGACAGCACAGAAGTGACCGTGGCCCAGTATCAGCAGTTTCTCACGGCCAAGGGCACCGACACGAGCGGCCAGCCGAGCGTCTGTGCCTGGAACACGGCCTACAAGGACCCGAACACCCCCCTGAATCCCGGGACCTGGCCGATGACGAGCGTCGATTGGTGCGACGCGCTGGCGTACTGCACTTGGGCAGGCAAGCACCTGTGCGGAAAGATCGGCGGCGGCCCCATTCCTGTGGCGCAAGTGCTTACCGCGAACGCGAGCCAGTGGTTTTTGGCGTGCGGAGGACCCGGCGGCGCAAGCCATCCGAACACCAACGCGACGTGCAACTCGAGCGGCGGGTTCAGAACTCTTGCACCCGTGGCCACCTACCCTAAATGTGAAGGATTCTATCCGGGGATCTTCGACATGGAGGGCAACGCGGCCGAGTGGGTCGATAGCTGCGACACCACGGCCGGAGCGAACGACACGTGCCATCTGCTCGGAGGCTCTTACATCGACAACCAGTCGTATTGCACCGAGTCGTTCGACTATCCCAGAAACACGATCGCCGATCCATTCGGGTTTCGTTGCTGCGGTGGGTGAGCCTTACCGATGTACGTCAAAGAGGGCGACGTTCTCGCGGGCAAGTATCGCGTCGAGCGAGTCCTCGGCGAAGGCGGCATGGGGGTCGTGGTCGCCGCGATGCACATGCAGCTCGAACAGCGCGTCGCGCTGAAGTTTCTTCTACCTGCGGCCATGCAAGATCCCGATCAGGTCGCGCGCTTCGCGCGAGAGGCTCGTGCCGCAGCCAAGATGCGAAGCGATCACGTAGCCCGCGTGATCGACGTCGGCAGTCTCGACACGGGAGTGCCGTACATCGTGATGGAGTATCTCGAGGGGAGTGACCTTTCCTCGTATTTGGGGAAACAAGGTCCGCTCGTCATCGCACACGCTGCCGCGCTCATTCTCGAAGCATGCGAAGGCCTTGCGGAAGCGCACGCGCTCGGAATCGTGCATCGGGATCTAAAGCCAGCCAACTTGTTTCTCGCGCAATCTCCCGACGGCTCTTCGTGTTTGAAGATCCTCGACTTTGGCATTTCGAAGGTTCGGTCGCCCAAGGGCGAATTCGACATGACGCGAACGGGGGCCTTGATGGGATCTCCCTATTACATGTCACCTGAGCAGATGCGATCGTCGCGGGCTGTCGACGCGCGGACGGACATCTGGTCGCTCGGAGTGATCTTGTACGAGCTGGTCTCCGGCCGAGTTCCGTTCGATGCGCCGACTTTGCCCCAGCTATGTGGAATGATCCTGACGGAGCCTGCGCACCCCCTCGGGATAGCGACGGGCAACATTGCGCCACGATTCGACGCGCTCGTCTCGCGCTGTCTGGAGAAAGAGCCGGACTTGCGATTTCAGACGGTGGCCGAGCTTGCGATGGCGCTCGCGGAGTTCGCGCCGAACCAAGCCGGTCGGTCCGTCGAGCGCATCGTGAGGCGTTTGGGCGGCACGCCCCCTTCGAGCAGCCAACCCGCGCAGACCTCACGTCCTCTGGAGCGGTCGATCCGCACGAACTGGGGCCGCACGGCATCAGCCATTCGGGCGCGCAAGATAGGGAGCGCGATTGTAGCCCTGGTCTTCGTGGTGGCCGTCGCTTCGTGGGTCTTTCTGCACAAGCGGGTTTCGTCGCCCGTCCCCGATCTCGCGTCCACGGGCCACGCACCCTCCCCGCCGGACGTTGCGTCGCCGTCTGCGAGTGCGGAGAGTCCCGCGCCGACTGCGCAAAAACCCGCGAGCGCCGTTTCGGCAACTACGGACTCCGCAGCCGTCGCGCATGTGCCGGCTCCTCCGCCGTCATCCTCGCCGCGCGCGGCGCAGGGGCCGCCCCGCTTGCCCATCGCGCCGCGACGTCCGCCCGCCGCGCCGCCGTCGGGATCTGCGGCACCGATGGCTCCTAGTCCGCTGGACGGTCGACTCTAGTACGACGAGTTGGCGATCGGGACGAAGCGGCTCGGCTGTCCCTAGTCGGTCCCCCCCGTCCGCCTCCGCGCCGAAACGCCCACCCGCCGAGCTTTGGCCGCGTGAAAGATGCTGGTCGCTCGTGGTGCGAGAGGCGGTGCAGGTTCAACGACAAGAACAACGGATTCAACGAGAATTGCTTGGGGTGAGTAGTGCTTCCAAAGGGCGGCGGACGCGCAAGGAACCCGGTCTCCAAGGTCTTCTTCGTGCTCTTGGGCGGCGAGAGCCCGAAGTCTGCCGCGACCGAGGCGCTTTTTTTCGCCGCTGGCTGCAAGTGCGCGAAAACCTGCGCGTATTCAGCGAAGAAAAATGCGGAGCAGGCCAAAAATCATTGGAGCAAGGAAAAGATCATAGGTGTTCGGCGAAAAATCAATGGGAGCAAGGAAAAGATCATAGGTGTTCGGCGAAAAATCATTGGAGCAAGGAAAAGATCATAGGTGTTCGGCGAAAAATCATTGGAGCAAGGAAAAGATCATAGGTGTTCGGCGAAAAATCATTGGAGCAAGGAAAAAAGTTATGGACGCAGACGCTGCTCCCATGGAGCTCGGACAAAAACGATATGACTTCTCCGATTTCGTCGATGTGATTTGGCGTCACACATATGTTCTCTCGAATTGCATCGATGTGTTCTCGCGTTACACCATAGATTTCTCCGATTTCATCGATGTGATCTCGCTTAGCACCATGGATGAAACGCATCACTCAATGGTGCGAACGCCGAGCACAATGGATCTCTCCCTTCGAACGCTCACGTGAGCGCCGACCACCGTGGATCTCTCGCGCCACACGACCGCGCGAACGTTGATTCCCGCCGATCTCAGGCATCGCACGACCCGCCGAGCCCGAAGCACCGTTGACGGGCGACGTCGCGTCATGATGCGAGCGCGTCGTAGCGTGTTGAGACCCGTCGACCGACCGCATTCGCAGGACCCTCCTCAAGCATCCGCGCAGACCTCCGATTGCTCAGCCGGGCCGATGCCCAGCGACGTTCGCACTGACGCGATCAATCCGTGCAGCCCGACGTGAAGCAAGTCGCAACGCAGGCGTCATCGACAGACGCCGAGCAGCTCCGCTGGCAATCGCGCAAGCACTCGGCCTTCACCTTCGGAGCGGATACCGGCAGAGATGCAGCAGCCGAAGAACGCCCCCGCACTTGCGAGCGCGCGGACCCGGCGGGGCGCGCCGCGAGAAACCGCGAGGAATCGGAGGCGGCGCCTGTCGGTTGCGCGGGTGCCGAAGGGGTAGCCCCCGCAGTGGCAACGATAGCCACGCTCTCGGCGTCCGGGCACCTCTTCTCAATGTACTTCGCGACCTGCGACGCTACGTCCGGCACCTTGGCGAGACAAACAACGATCGTCAATGTCATGCCGCACACAACACGCGGGCGATCGGGCATCTGCTGAAAAGACTGATCGATGATTCCTTTGGCGCTCGGGCTGAGCTCCTGGTGATACGACGCATTCGCGACCACGCTCCTGAGATCGGCGGCCACCGAATCGGCCGCCTGTCGCTCGCCCGGGTAGTCCTCCTTCGCGAGCGATTGAATCGGACATGCGCTTGCCGGGGGAACCTTGGGCTCAGGGACGCACCCCGCCGCTGCGAAGGCCAGAAGGCTGAGTCCGCGGCAGACCGGTCGCCACATCTTCACAGTGTGCCGCCTTCCGCGGCGCGCACGCAACTGGTGCCGCTAGTGCCCCGCTGAGCACTTCATCAGGCACATCAGATCGCCGTTGCAGCCGCAGTCGTTCTTCTTCGGCGCGGCCGTCGCCGGACCTCCGGTCGCGGCAGCCGTTGCCGGGGCCGCTCCGGCCCCTGGCCCTGCGTTCGCGGGCTTTGCTCCCCCTGGATTCGCTGGGTGGTAGCCGCCTCCTCCCCCTGCCGGACGCGGCTTGGGGGTGCTCGCCACCGAAGATGCGGCGGCCGCCGCTGCGGCTGCCGAATCGACCGGGGCACTGGGGGCCGCCGAAGCCGCAGGCTCTGCAGGCGCGCTGGCGGATGGTGCGGCCGCAGACGGCGCTGCCGCGGTCGAACCGAGGTTTCCGGCAACCTGCACGCCGATAACCGTGCCTAGAACTACCAGCAAGATGGCGGCTGCCCCCCCACCGATCCAGAGCGGCAACTTGCTCTTGGGCTGCGTGTCCCCCAGCGGAGCGCCAAGCCCGAGCCCAGTCAGCGGCGAACCAAGCGCCGGCGACATTCCGAGCGCCGGCACGAAGGCAGCCCCCTCCGGCCGCATCGACTCCGCCTTTGCCGCGAGCGCTCTCAAGTCGATTAGCCCGGAATCCTCGGTATTGCTCTTAGGCGGCTCGACTTCCGCCGGCACGCGCTCCTCGGCATTCTTCGTGAGCACGGCCAGCGAAAAGAGGACCGAGTTCTCGTTGCGCTGCCCGGTGAGTTTGCTCGCATCGTCTACCGTCGCCGCGCCCAGCGGCAAGCCAAGCGGGGCGCTGGTTTGAACGCCTTGAACGTCGCTCGCCTCGGCGCCGAAGATATCCGCTCGACTGGCGAAGAGATCCCGGCCGCGCCCCTCGCGCCTTACCGCGGCTCTCCTGGGCTCGATGCGCGCCGCCTTGTCGCCCTCGGCGCCGGCGCTGGTCGCGCCGATCGCGCCGATCGCGCCGATCGCGCCGATCGCGCCGATCGCAACCGACGCGGCGGCCGCGGCCTCGTAACGCGGCGATCGGTCGGCGCCCATCGTCGATCCATGTATCGCCGCCCCAGCGGATGCCGCGTAGGGCGAGCGAACGGAGGCTTGAACCTCCTCTTGAAGCATCGATTCGCGCCCCGAAACAACACTCGGCGGTTCCGCGCTGACGGCAGCGCTCGTTGATTGTTTGGCGCTGTCGTGAAGCGCGGCGACGACGGCCTCGACTTCCTTGAGGGTTTTCCAGTCGTCCATCCCCTCGGACCAGATGAATGTGTCCTGGGTGACAACGCCCTCGTTATAAGCCTGGACGAGATCGCTCAGGCTCATCGTCCGTTGCTCGTCTTCTGCGATGTTGACGTGCCAGGGTCCCGCATCCGCGGCACTGGGCTTCACGGGCGCCGCCTTCGCTACCGATGATGACCCGCTCGTGCTGCCGCTCGCGGCAGTCTCGGTTCCGTTGACAACGATCGTACCTCCGCACTTGCGGCACCGGATCTTGACGATCTTGCCCTGAACCTTCTCGTCGGCGACGTTGTACCTGGACTGGCAGGACTGGCAGGTGATCTTCATGGGAGGCCGCTAGGGTGCCAGGACATTGTAGCTCGACGAAATTCTTCTCGCCTGCTTTCCTACTTTCCTCGTTGCAGCGCCGCGCGCAAATCGCCGCCGCGTATTAAAGTCGCCTGACCCTGAAGCTGGGCCGTCATCATATTGCCCTCCGGCCGTCCAGAGGGAGGCGCCGCTTTTTCCGAGTCGTGGCCCTGGAAGGCCATCGCGAGGCGCTGCTGTATCTCGAATCTCCGGGGAAGCGCTTCGCCACGCACGAGCTGGACCTCGCCTTGCGCTTGGGCGTCGAACTGTTCGAGGGTCGCACCTTTCGGCACGCCCTGGATCTGGGTTTCCTTGCTCGCTGCGTAGGCTTTCACGTCGACGGACAAGGTTAGCCGGTCGTCCTGGATACTCTTTACCCGGTAGGCCCTATAGGCGACGACGTCGACTCCCGACCAAGCCATCCGGTTCTCGGCGATCCACTGCGCTCCTACTCCGACGGGCTTCGAAGGCAACGGCACCACGCAGAACGCCAACTCTTCGGCCGCGTTTCGGAGGACGATACGCTGAAGATCCCCAGGGGGACTCTTGCCAAAGCGAACCTGAGCGTCGCTCGGTGTTCCTTCCGGCGACATTTTCAGCACCAACTGGGTGCCCGCTAAGGAAGCAATCTCCTGCGCGGCCTCCGGCGGAAGCTGCCCGAGCTGCTCCTTCGCCGGTGCTGCTCTTTTAACGTCGGCGATCACCCCATCGGGGCTTGGCTCGTCGCCTTTGACGGGGCCAAAAACAAGGGTCAAGTCGATTGTAGGGAGCGCCGTGCGCGGTCCCATTTGCATTCCGATTTGGAGGACGGCGGGGCCGAACGATGATGCGCGCATGGCGTCGAGGCCCGCCTGGGACTCTGGGGCAAGCAGTACGCGAGGGTCCGAACCTTGGCTGACCAAGTCGACTTTTTCGGCCGTCCCCTTGGCGTGGCGCACGTCTGCTGCCCCGGCGGCAAAAACGCCGGCCGGGGGAGGACCGCTGTTTGCGGCGGCGCTCGCGGACGTTGCCGCACGAAGTGCCTTCTCGAGCTTCGGATCGGCGGTGGCGTACTTATCGGTGCTCGCGCCGGCTTCCGCGCGGGAACCGTCGGCGGGCGCCTTCTTGTCTTCGCAGGCGACCGCCATCGTCAAAGCGATGGGTGCGAATAGGCAAATCCAGTGGCAGCGCATGGCGCTCCTTTATCATACCGCTTTTTCCTCGGCGCACTGAGGCGCGAGGCTACGGGAATGGGCGCGTTGGAAACGCCTTGATGTAGCTCTCTTTGTAGGCGTCATGACAGTCCTTGCAGCACTTTTTGACGCCCTTCAAATCCTCAGCCTTGGAGGCATCCGCACCCGCTTGCGCCATCGCCGACCACTTTGGAAAGTCGCTTCCGGGCGGCGGCTTGTCCGCCACGAGCTGAAGGTCTTTCTGAAGCGTCGGAAAGTCTTTCCCGGCGTTTGCCACGCCGATGTTGGCGGTCATCCACTTGCCTAAGAGAGTCTTCGCCTCCTTGGCGGCTACCAGAGTAGCAGTAAGGGCAATCGCGACGATGAGAGTGATTCGCAGCAGGTTTCGCATGTTGTTCTCGTTTAGACGGTGTGGTCGGTAAGAAGTTACAAAACCTAGTTGAGTGACGCCCAGGCCGGCAACCTCTGTGCCGTCTAGGGCGAAGCTTGCAGCGTTACCGCAAACGGGGTGGGGTGCGCCTACATCGCCCCCAGACCTACGGGGCACGCGACGCCCGTGCCCCCCAAGCCACAGTAGCCGTTCGGGTTCTTGGCCAAGTATTGTTGGTGGTAGTCCTCCGCGTAGTAAAACTGCCCGGCCGGCGCGATTTCTGTGGTCACGGATCCGTAGCCGGCCTCGGCCAGTTTCCGCCGGTAAGCCTCGCGGGACGCCTCTGCCACGGGCTTTTGCTGCTCGTCGACGTAGATGCCCGATCGGTACTGGGTGCCCACGTCGTTGCCCTGGCGCATCCCTTGGGTCGGGTCGTGGTTTTCCCAGAAGATCCGCAGCAATTCTTCGAAAGAAACCGCCGCCGGGTCGAAGATCACTCGCACCACCTCGGCGTGGCCGGTTTGCCCTGAGCACACATCTTCGTAGGTCGGGTTGACCGTGAACCCTCCTGCATAGCCCACCTGGGTGGAAACGACGCCGGCGGTTTGCCAGAACTTTTTCTCTGCGCCCCAGAAACAGCCCATCGCAAACACGGCTGAGCGTGTGCCTACGGGAAATGGGGGCACCGCAGGCGCATCAAGGACGAAATGGCGAGGGGCGACGACCACCTTCTCGGAGCGGGCGGGGAGCGCTTCACCCGGCGATGGCAGCTTGATCTTCTTGGATTCACGGAACCACATGGTGAGTTCCCGTAGGGTAGCTCATGGACCGCCGTTGCCAATTCGCACGGCACCGCCCAATCTCACCCTTTTTCGCCTTTATTGCTGGCCCCGGTGAGACGCAGCAGATGGGATGGACCGAGAGGCGCCAGCGCGCGTTCTGATCGTTGAGGACGAGCCGACCCTCGCCCACATGTACGGCCGAGCTCTGGGGCTTTCGGGCCATCGCATCGACCACGCGGCTGACGGTACGGAGGGCCTCAAGGCACTCCTTTCGGTCGAGTACGATCTCGTCGTCAGCGACATTCGCATGCCTGGGATGAGCGGTTTGGACCTGCTGGACAAAGCTCGCCGGCTGCGCCCCGATCTCCCGTTCGTGCTCATGACCGCGCAGCTGGACGTTCAGCTCTACAGCCGAGCGCGCGAGATGGGCGTTGTTCGTTATCTGCTCAAGCCAGTGCGGCTCGACCAGCTTACGCGCGCCGTGGAGAACGGCCTGAAGGTGCGCGCGATTCTGCTCCGGCGTCAAGAACGCAAGCTACGCAATGCCGGTGGCGATACGGCACGTCCGAGTGGCGACCCTCATCGGTAGTGGCGACGGCGAGGCAAGGTAGGCTTTACTCGGATGCAGCGAAGCGTTCTAGCGACAGCTTATGTCCGAATTGGGCGAGTTCGGAGTCCCTAAGAAGCCGGGAAACCAAGATGCGGCCGATACCTGCCATCGCCCCCAATCCGAACGCAGGCTGGGATCGCAGTCGCTGGGAAAAGCGATGGAGGTCCCCACGGCGAGGGGTAGTGCGGGATAGGTGACCGTATCGATCACCGAATCCCGCGTGCTTAGCGTTATCGTCGATCCTTTCTTGCGCAGGATGTCCCCCCGATGCCCGAACCACGCAAGGACAGCCCCGGGCAAATGGTGGTTAATCGCCGGCACGTTCGAGTCGGCGACGACGAACGTCCCCCGCGGCGGGATCCAGAGATCGTCGGTGACGTCGAATGTCGCGACTCTTGCGCCGCGCGCGCATTCACCGTGGAGCCCCCGCACGTTAAGGGCACAATCGAGAGCGCTCTGGACCTCTATCCATTGCCCGTAGTCTCCCGCCCCGGCGACCGATTCGATCATGAGCTCGTCGATGGCAAGGTCGCCGGGACCGAGCGGCTCGGTGCATGATCCGTCGGGCCCCGCGTCGAGCGAAGTGGGGCTCGCAGGCGCAGCCGTTTCTTCGGAGAGGGCCACCTCGTGCTCCTGCGCAGAGTCATTGACGGTGGACGTGGACCCATCGGCAGCATCGTCTGTCCCTACCGCCGGCGGGCTCGCCCCATCGTTGTCGACGGCGAGGGCATCGGCGAATGGAACGTCTTGGCCGAAAGCGCTTCCGTCGTCCGATGGTGGGCTGGCCGGTGGCGTAGGATCTACGGAACCGGTGCACGCGAGTGCGAGGATCGAAACAAAGAGAAATGAGAGCGCGCTTCGCATGCCCCCGTCGAAAAGCAACGCGCATTCCCGCGGCGAGTTTGCGGAATCGCGCAGGCATTTCGGGTGTGCGCCGGTGTCCCGGACAACCTAGGCCATGTCCGTGGCCGCCCGGGTTTGCTCACGCTGCTCGAGATGCGCCGAGCGAACCCCAGCTCATTGCGCGGCGCTCTCGTCGACGTCCGGGCAACTCGCCGTCGGCGGGCGATGCGTCGACGCATGAACGTGCGCACGCTCCGGCGCTCCCCAGGCCGCGATGAGCGCAAAGTGTTCGAAAGCGCACGGGGTGATCGCAGCCGACCCGACGCTCCGCGCCCGGAGGTCCAGACCTCGAGCCACTTGTGCGCTGCGCAACTCCAAGTCGGATCTCCCTGGATGGATCGTGTATCGGGAAGGCAAGAACGCGCACCACCCGAGAAGGGCAGCAGCTGCCGCGATTGAAGTCCATCGCTGCGCCTTGCCCAGCTCGCTTTTCAAAAGGCGCTCTCCTGTAGCAAGCCCAGTGGCGGCGGCGTCGATCCCCATGGCAATGAGTATCCACCAAACGGGAGAGAGTGCGCGCTCCGGGTGGTGCGTGGGCGCGCCGTCCCCCAGGTCTCCCGCCACTAGAAAGACTACGATGGCCAACGCGGACGCGGCGCCCCACCGCCATCGGGCGCGAAGGGGTGCGCTCGCGACGTAGCCCAAGATTCCCAAGGCGCCCAACACGGCTGCCTCGGGCGTCGCTTGCACCAGCGCAAGCGGGTACCCGAGAAGCCTGTCCTCGAGTGACAAATCCTGTGTGCCGAACGACCTGCGGAAGGTGCTCACTCGCGTGAGAAAATGCAGCGCGCTGTCGTGGGCGTGCAGGTTCCACCCCATCCAAAAGAGGGGGCCGGCTATCGCGACGAGAGCGCAAGCCAGCTCGCGGCGCGGTGCCCCTCCTTGAAACGCTCGCACAACGCAGAGTGCCGCCAGTGCTGCGCATGCGGGCCAGGCTTCGTATCTCGACAGAGAGGCACCGAATAGCGCGGCGGCGGCCCAGGGCCTTGCTCGGTCCGTTGCCATACCGATGGCCCCGGCGGCGATGAGCGCACCGGTCCAGGCTTCCGGCACGGTGGCGACTCCGAGCCAGGCGTCCCATGGCATTGCCATGGCCACCCCGGCTGCGATGAGTGCAGCAGCACGTTCGACGCCGGCCGTCCGCATCGCCACATAAGGAAGCGCGACGCTTGCGGTTCCAAGCGCGATGGCCGTCGTCCGAGCCACCGCGAGCGATCGGCCGGCCAACCGCATGGCGGCGCCGACGATCCAAAAGGGAAGAGGCAGCCAGCTCGTACCACTCGGGTCGAGGCGAGGCGCCTGAGCAAACTGCTCGGCGACCACCGTTCTCGCATAATCGTCGTCCGATACGTGATCGAACCCCAACCAAAGAACGTACGCACCGACGGCCAGCTTGATGGCGAAGAGAAGGGCGATGTCGATGGCAACTCGGGCCGCTTGCCGCTTGTGCAGCCCTCTGCTCGGCTCCGTGAGCACGGCCGGGGAGGCTATCGCGGCATTGCGCCACACGCACGCGTGCATGCTTGGGTGCCTCGCTGAGCGCCTGCGCCACACGCGTAGCTAGCGGCCCGGCACGCAGCCCACGGTCCTGAAACACGGGTACGGCTGGGGGGTTTGGGGGGAGGCTCATGCTGTACCGGGTGTGCTTCCATGACCATGGCATTCGAGTTGCTGCTCGCCAGCCACGATTCACGACCAGAGGCACACCCAACGGAGGCATACCCCATGAGTCGCTACATCGTACCGTCGAGTTTGGCAGTTCTTGTGTGCTCGTTGTTGTTTGCTTGTGACAAGCCGCCCGGAGTTACCGAGCAGCAAAGGGAAGAAAAGGCCACTCAGCAGGCCGCTCAGCAGCAGGGCATCGCCAACGAACAGGCGCAGAATGCGCAGGCGGCGGCAGAAAAGGAGATCGCTGGAGCCCGGGAGAGCTTCGAAAAGGCGCGCGAAGACTACAGGCACTCGCGATCCCAGGATCTCAACGAAGTCGACCGCAAGATTGCAGACCTCGAGGCGAAGGCAAAGACGGCCAAGGACAAGGCCAAGGCTGACCTTCAGACCAACATGCCGGCGATCCGATCCAGGCGCGAGGCTTTTGCGAGAGACCTGGAAGCCCTGGAGAACACCACAGCCGCTTCTTGGGATCAGGCGAAGGCCAATCTCGACAAGGAGTGGGACACGCTCAGGGCAGCGGTCGACAAGGCGCAGTAGCCGAGAAAAAGAGCACGGGCAGGCACTCCTCGAGGAGAATCGCGGAGCGCGGACCGCTGGAGTAGAGTGCCTGCCACCGCGATGCTCTGGTGGTATTGGCTCCTGCTTGGCCTTGCCTTTCTCGGCCTTGAAACCGTCACGCCGGGCGGATTCTATTTTCTCTTCTCCGGCATAGCCGCTCTTGTCGTGGGAGGACTGTCCTTCGCGGGGGCGGCTGGTCCCGACTGGGCTCAGTGGGCGCTCTTTTCGGTCCTCTCCGTTCTGCTTCTCGCCGTAGCGCGAAAGCCCCTCGTGGCGCAGCTCACGGCGCGGCGCAGTCATGACGGTCGCCGCCCCGAGCTCGTCGGCGAGGCGGCGATGCTGCTCGAAGACCTCCCTCCGGGGGCCGTGGGCAAGGGCGAGCTTCGTGGGACGACATGGAGCATGCGCAACGGCGGTCACACGACGTTGACCCGAGGGCAGCGGTGTCTCGTCGAGAAAGTCGACGGGCTCACGTTGTGGGTCCGAGCGGAATAACCGGAGAATGAAGAGCCATGTTCGGTGCCCTGGTCGTTTTCTTTTTCCTCGCGCTGCTGGTCATTTTCGTCATTGCCAAGACAGCAGTGGTCGTTCCGCAGCAGAGCGCGTTCGTCGTCGAGCGGCTCGGTCGATACCACGCGACCCTCGGCGCGGGTTTTCACATCCTGGTTCCCTTCGTCGACGCCATTCGCTACCGCCACTCGCTCAAGGAGGTGGCGGTCGACATCCCCGAGCAGGTCTGCATCACGCGCGACAACGTGCAAGTGCACGTCGACGGCGTTCTTTACTTGAAGGTGCTCGATCCCGAGCGTGCTTCCTACGGCGTTGCCAATTACCTTTTTGCGATCACACAGCTCTGTCAGACGACGCTCCGGAGCGAGATGGGCAAAATCGATTTGGACAAGACGTTCGAAGAGCGGATGCACATCAACGTGCAGGTCGTAAACGAACTGGACAAGGCATCGGAGCCTTGGGGCATCAAGGTCTTGCGTTACGAGATCAAGAACATCACGCCGCCCGCGGACATCCTCGCCGCAATGGAAAAACAAATGCGCGCCGAGCGCGAAAAGCGCGCGGTGATTCTGACATCGGAGGGCGCGCGCGACGCAGCGATCAACAATGCCGAGGGCCAGAAGCAACAGGTAATCAAGGCCAGCGAGGCGAACCGCCAGCAGCGCATCAACGAAGCGCAGGGCTCTGCCGAGGCGATCCTCGCGATCGCTAAGGCAACCGCCGAGGGCATCCGCAACGTGGCCGAATCCATTCGCATCCCCGGCGGGTTCGAGGCCGTTCAGCTGCGCGTCGCCGAGCAGTACATCACGCAGTTCGGCGCGCTCGCGAAGTCTTCGACGAGCGTGATCATGCCGGCCAGCGTGTCGGACGTCGGCTCGATGATCGCGACAGCCATGAGCGTAATCAAAGCTCAGCAGCACCCCTAAGTTTAGCTCGCTTTTCCGGAGCTCTCCTTAGCGGAGAGCGCGAGCGCGGGGGCGATCCAGTGCGAAGCAAGCCATCCGAGAGGCATCCGGCCGCTCCTCAGCGTGATATCGACGGTCTGTACGCGTCGATCCGGTCGGCGCCCGGCCATTGCCATCGCTCGCGCGTAGAGAACCCAATTGGAAAGCTCGTAGTGGTGCAAGAACGGGGCGAATCGATGAGCCTCGAAGCGCACGAGGACTGCGTGCGCTTCGTCGGCGCTCTTGCATCGCAAGAGTGCGAGCGTGACGTCGAAGAGAAGCGACCGCAAGTCCGCGAAGGCTCGCTCGGGATCCGCGGCAACGTCGTGCAGCAACCTTTGAAATGCGCGTTTGGAGAGCCCTGCCTCGCCCGCGGCGTCGGCGAGGGCCGGCACCTGCGTCTCGAGAAAGGACGAGCGCGGCGCTTGTGCGAGGAGGCGTCCGACGAGGTAAATGTCGAAGGCGCTGGCTATTGACTCGCCGAGAAAGAGCGCCTCCATCGAGGGACGTGCCCCGCGCTCCGGTCCGAGCGCGAGCGCGGCGAGGTGATGCCATGCGGCGTGGGTCACGACGTCTGCCGCGATGCGACGGCCCTCGAGCACGTCACCCCCGGCTGCGTTCCAAAACGTGAGATTCAGAAGGAGCGCTCGGTCCCAGCGCTCCGGTCCCTCCGGGAGAATACGAAACAGATAGCCACTCCGCCGCAGCACCTCCTTCAGATCGCCGTAGAGCTCTACATGGCGAAATGAGCGCTCGTCACGGATCGAGAGCTCGTCGACAGTGCATTCCCGAAAGCATCGGACGGAGCGCAATGTCATTGAAACGACTCCCAAGTCATTCGAAGCGAAGCGCCTCGATGGGGTCTAGTTCGGAGGCCCTGTGCGCCGGATACATCCCGAACAGGATGCCGACGGCGGCACTGAAGCCCACCGCGACGGCGATGACGTGCGGCTGAATCAGCGTGAGCCAGTGGTAGTTTTGCGCGATCCATCGCGCGACCGCAACGCCGGCGGCGACGCCAATGAGCCCACCTGCGACCGAGAGCGAGAGCGCCTCGACGAGAAATTGGGCGCGAATGTTCCCCGGGCTTGCACCGAGTGCCATGCGTAAGCCAATTTCGCGGGTCCTCTCGGTGACGCCGACCAGCATGATGTTCATGATGCCGATGCCGCCGACGACGAGCGAAATGGCGGCCACGCTCGCCAGCAACAATGTCATCGTCTCCGTTCCCTGCTCTTGGGCGCCAGCGATATCGCTGAGGTTACGAATCGAGAAGTCGTCGTCGCGATCCGGCGGGATTTGATGGCGCTCGCGAAGGAGCGCTCGGATCTCCGATTCGGCGCGGCCCGTCGTTTCCGCGGAGGCTGCTTGGACGAGGATGGTCCCTTGTAAGAACTTGGCGAGCCCGCCTTGCAACTTTTGAGCAAATGTCGTTACGGGGATGAACACCGCATCGTCGTAGTCTTGTCCTGTGGATGACTGCCCTTTTTTGGCAGCCACGCCGACGATCCGAAACGGAATGCCGCGGATGCGGATGGCAGTCCCGAGCGGCTTTGCGTTCGTGCCGAAAAGCCTATCGGCAACGGTCTGCCCGAGGACCGCGAACTTCGCGCCGCTCTCAACGTCAGGTTGGGCAAAGGAAACGCCGAACGTCATGGGCCAGTCCCGGATGACGAAATAGTCTGGGGTCGTTCCGGTGACGGTCGTAGTCCAGTTCTGTTGGTCGGCGACGATTGTCGTGGTCGTTCGCAGCATCGGGGCGGTCGACTTTACCGAGTCGACCTCGCCGGCGATGGCGCGCAAGTCGTCCCATGTCAGCGTCGGTTTGGAGCCAAAGCCGAGCTGAACCCCGCCTGTCGCGATCGACCCCGGCAAGAGGACCAAGATATTGGTTCCCATCGCAGCGAACGCCTGCTGCACTTGCGCCTTCGCCCCGGCTCCGACAGCCATCATTGCAATGACCGCCGCCGCCCCGATCACGATGCCAAGCGTGGTGAGCAGCGCGCGCAACTTGTTGCTCAGGATCGCGCGCAAGGCAATGGCGATGGTTTGCATCGAGTTCATGGGCTCTGCGTTGTCTCGGGCGACACGAAAGCCACTCTTGGCTCCTGAGGCTGATCCGACACGATATGGCCATCGCGCATCGACACGACTCGCGACGCAAAAGCGGCGATATCGGATTCATGGGTGACCAGGACGAGCGTGATGCCTTCACGCCAAAGCGCGTGAAACACCCCCATCACTTCGACGCTCGTCCGCGTATCGAGCGCGCCGGTCGGCTCGTCGGCGAGAATCACTTTCGGTTGATTGACGATGGCCCGAGCAATGGCGACGCGCTGCTGCTGTCCGCCAGAGAGTTGATTGGGATGGTGGTCGAGCCGCCCGGCCAGGCCAACCCGCTTGAGGGCTTCGGTCGCGCGGCGACGGCGCTCGCGCGCGCCCACGCCTGCGTAGATGAGCGGCAATGCTGCGTTGTCGAGCGCGCTCGTCCGCGGCAAAAGATTGAATTGTTGAAACACGAAACCGATGTACTCGTTACGTACGCGTGCAAGCTCACGGCGGCTCATCTCCGAAACCAGGCGACCGGCGAGCGCGTAGTGACCCGACGTGGGCCGATCCAGGCAACCGAGAAGATTCATCATCGTGGACTTGCCCGACCCCGAGGCCCCCATGATGGCGACCCATTCGCCTTCCTGGATGGCTAAAGATACTCTATCGAGCGCGCATACTTCGATGTCGCCGCTCGCGTAGACCTTGCTGACCTCGGTCAGGTCGATGAGCGCCTGGCCCATTGTCAGAACAATCGGCGCAGGGCGCTCGAGGTACCCGAGGGGGTGCTGCCTGATTCGGTGGCCTCGACCACGACTTGTTCGTCCTCGTGAAGGTCGCCGTCAATCACTTCGGTCATCGTGCCGTCGGTCAGCCCCGTGTGCACTGCGATCGGCTGGGACGATCCCCCTCGCAGCACCCATATCGTCCGGGTCTCGAGCTTCTCATCGGCAGGAGCAGTGCTTGCAGCGCCTCCTTTGGAAGGCGTCGGTGCGCCACGATTCGCGAGGGCAGGCGAGGGGTGAAATCGCAGCGCAGCATTCGGAACTGCGAGCGCAGATGGCCTCTCCGCATAGATGACTGTCACGTTCGCCGTCATGCCCGGCCGCAGCCTCAGGTCCGTATTGTCGACGTCGATGACCGCATCGTAAGTGACGACGTTCTGAAGCATTGTGGCCGCATTGCGGATTTCGCGAATCTTGCCCCGGAACCGTTGCCCGGGGAACGAATCGACCGTGAAGTAAGTTGGCATGCCTACCTGAAGGCGACCGACGTCGGCCTCGGCGACGTTTGTATCCACCTGCATTTTGGTCAGGTCTTGGGCGATTGTGAAAATGGTCGGAGCCTGCAACGAAGCGGCGACCGTCTGACCCACGTCGACGGTGCGCGAGATGACGACGCCATCGATGGGCGACAGTATGTTCGTGTACGAAAGGTTGACCTGGGCTTGACTGCGCGCGGCGCGCGCCTGGGCCAGGGTTGCCTTGGCCACGTCGAGCGACGCATGGGCCGATTCGGCAGCAGCCGAAGCGTTGTCGAGATCCGACTGAGACGCGAGGCTCTCGTCGTGCAGAGCTTTCGCTCGACCTTGCTGGCGGTCCGCGATGCGCGCCTCAGCTTGCGCCTTGGCGATTGCGGCCTCGGCAGCGAGGTAATTTGCCCCCGCCTGATCAGCGGCGGCCTGAAAAAGCTGCGGATCAATTTTGGCGACAAGCTGTCCCTTTTGCACTCGTGAATTGAAGTCAGCGTTTAGGCGCTGAATCCGGCCGGAGACCTGGGTCCCAACCTGAACCGTCACTATTGCCGAGAGGGTGCCACTCGCGGTCACCCGCCCGACGATCGCACGCCGTGCGACCGGCATCGTCTTGTACTGAGCCGGTGGGGGTGGGCGGGTCGCCGCGTAGCGCCAAGCGCCAGCGACAACCACGAGCGCAAGCGCAGCCGCCAGCCAGGGCATCCACCGGATGCGGAGCGCGCTCAATGTTCCACGCCGCACCGGAGCCGAAATGGCTGGCGTGGTCGAGGACTGCTGCATCGGACCCAAAACGATAGATCGGCTATGTAACTCCGTCGACCCGATGGCATCGCCTTCGAACGTGGCCGCATTTGTTCTGGGCGGTGAGGCGGTGCGCGCTCTCTATCGCCACAAGCTACGAAGTGCGCTGACGACGATTGGAATCACGATCGGCATCGCCGCTGTAGTTCTCGTCGTCGCAGTCGGACAGGCGGGATCATTGCGCGCTCAGGAACAGCTTCGCAACTTGGGCGATAACCTCGTCTGGCTCGAAGCTGGGTCGCGAACGGTCACGGGGCTTCGCAGTGGGAGCCGTGGAGCCACCACGCTGACGCTCGACGATATGGAAGCGATTCGCCGCGATGTCTCGCTCATCAAGAACGTGTCGCCCAACATCGACGGCCGGGTCCTCGTGACGTATGGCCGAAGCAACTGGACGACTGGTTACCGTGGAGTCTTTCCTTCGTACTTGGACATCAAACGCTGGGACCTCGCGGAGGGCCAGCCGTTCACCGACGAGCAGAACGATCGCGCCGCGAATGTGTGCCTCGTCGGCCAGACCGTGAGCGAGCGATTGTTCGGCGCGCAAAAGGCCGTAGGAGAATCCATTCACGTCGCAGGACAGCCGTTCGAAGTCGTCGGTGTCCTGATGCCAAAAGGGCAAACGGCGATGGGATCCGATCAGGACGACACCGTTATTGTCCCCTTTGCGACGGCGCAAAAGAAAATCCGAGGAAAGACCGTATGGCTCGACGACATCCTCTGCTCCGCGGTCTCCACCGAGGCGGTCGATGCGGCAGTCGGACAGATCTCCGATCTTCTGCGTCAACGCCACCACATTGGCGCCGACCAGGACGACGATTTCAACATCCGACGGCCTGAAGAGGTCATCAAAGCTCAGCTCCAGACAAATCGCACGTTTGCTTTGCTCCTCCTGACTATCGCTTCGGTCTCGATGCTCGTCGGCGGTATCGGGATCATGAATGTGATGTTGGCTTCGGTAGCCGAACGAACCAAAGAGATTGGCGTTCGCCTCGCCGTGGGGGCCTCCGAGGTCGCAGTGGAGCTGCAGTTTCTGGCCGAAGCGGTCGTACTAAGCCTTTTTGGAGGGTTTCTCGGCGTGTGCACGAGCGCAATCGGAGCTTTCGCCCTGCAGCGCCTTCTAGGCTGGCCGATGCCGGTCCCTCCCCAAGCAGTAGCGCTCGCGCTCGCGTTTTCCATCGCGACCGGCGTCTTTTTCGGCTTCTATCCCGCTTGGCGTGCATCCAAGCTGGACCCGATTGCTGCGCTGCACAGAGAATAGGCGCCATGGCTTCACCCGACTACGAGATCCGTGTCGTTGGGGCGGAACGAACCCCGTTGCGCGACTTCTACTACGGGCTCATGCGCCTTTCATGGCCCGTGACCCTCATGGCGATCGCGGGAGCTGACGTCGTCCTCAATGCACTCTTCGCGATTGGCTATCTCGCGATCGGAGGCATCGAGCACGCACGACCTGGCTCCTGGCTCGACGCGTTTTTCTTCAGCGTGCAGACCTCGGGGACGATCGGATACGGGACGCTATGGCCGTCATCCAACGCTGCGAACGCGCTGGTGGTCATCGAATCTGTCACGTCGCTGGTCTTCACCGCGCTTGTGACGGGCCTCGTCTTCGCTAAGTTCTCGCTGCCCACCGCCCGGATGATGTTCTCGCGCGAAGCGACCATTTCGGCAATGGACGGCGTTCCGACCTTCTCGTTTCGCGTCGGCAATCTGCGGAGCAACCGCATCGTCGAAGCGTTGGTGCGCGTGGGTATGGTGCGTACCGAGCGGACGCGCGAGGGCAAGACCTTCTACCGCATGCTCGACTTGCCGCTCGTGCGCGAGCGGATTCCCTCTCTGTCGAGGTCGTGGACGGTGCTGCACGTCATCGACGACAAGAGCGCGCTCTTTGGTGAAACGGCGGAGTCGCTGGAGAAAAAGGAGGTGGAAGTCTTCGTCTCGGTCGTCGGCACCGACGACCTCTGGATGCAGCCGGTCCATGCGACGCACCGCTACTTCTACACGCAGATCGCCTGGGGCAAGCGCCATGCGGACGTCCTCTCGGAGGAGGGGAACGTCCTCACGCTCGATCTTCGCAAGTTCCATGACCTCGAAGTCGAGTAGTTGAATCCCTTTTCACGGCGTTCGCGAAGAGGCCCAAAGCTCCGCGAGCAGGATCGAGAGGCCTTCAAAGGTCTCTGGCGAGAAGATTTCGTCGTCGGCCACCGACGTGGCGATGACGTATGCCCCCTCACGCATCACGAGCCGTTCGAGGGTGCGCGCGGTCGGGTCGACGAGCCAGTACTCAGGGATTCCGAGTTGCGCGTACCAGCGCAGCTTCTTGAGGTGAACGAGAGCGTCGTAGGGCGCACCAGTGTGGTAGGCGATGAGGGTGCGTGTTCCTACTATCAAAGAACTAATCACGATTGTAGATTTTACGTCGACGGGACCGAGCGTTGACTCAACGGCCTTTCCGTCCACACCCCCGAAGTATTTTTGGTCATCGTCATCTTATGGCGGAGGCCAGGCCTTGCGGCCCGTCGCCGAAGGGTGTTTCGCCGTGTGCTGCGCCAAGCTTCCGAAGCGTTCGGCATAGACGCGGCTGCACTCGGCCCCATAAAGGAGCACGAGGCTCGCGACGTAGATCCACGTCAATAGGCCCAGAACCGCTCCGACCGCGCCGTAGGCGGCGTAGCTGCCAACATGCGACAAGTACCAGGCGAGGAGCGTCTTGAGAGCCGCACAGAGAAGCGACGTGATGAGGGCGGCCCCGAATACGTCTCCCCACGCGACCTTCGCTTTTGGCACGACGCGATAGATCGTGGCGAAAGGCAGCGTGAGAAACCCCACGGAGAACGCCGCGTCGACCAAGTGCCAAATGCCTCTGGCTCCTCCGACGACGCTGGCCGCGGTGTTCTCGACGGCACCGAGCACTGTGCTGAGCAAGAGCGACGCGAGAAGGGCGCTTGCGGTGATGACGACCACGGCGAACGAGAACGCTTTCGCTTTGATCGCTTCCAAGGCGGCCGCCCAAATTCCGGACGTCGTCTCGGGCTTCACCCTCCAAATGAAATTGAAGGACGCCTCGAGCTCCGAGAAGACGCCGCTCGCGCCAAAGAGCAGCGTAACCGTTCGGTGCTCCTGCATGCTCTGCAGCGTCTGGTCCAAGAGTGCCCGGGATTCGGAGGACCCCATGGTCGCGATCGAGCTGAGAACTCTCTGGCGCACGCTCTCGTCGTTGCCCAAGACGTACCCGACTCCCGTGACGGACAGGAGCAGGAGGGGGCAAAGCGAAAAGAGGGCGTAGTACGAAAGAGATGCCCCGAGCCGGTAGCACGCATCGTCGGCCCATCGCTGCCCCGCGTCTCTCGCCAGGATCCAGACATCGCGCAGGACATTCGTCTTACGATCTGCCTCTGAAGGGTGCGACCGTGCGCGTGCATCATCTGTGGGCTTAGCCGGCGTCCGCATGGACGGTGACCGTCTCTCCGTCCTGCCCGCAACTTCGATGCCATGGACCTACGGCTCGGCTGTCCCGAAGCCGGACCGTGTCGGCACGGCCGATGCTGTTGTGAGCCTGCGGAGGCAATTGCCATGATGGTATCCGAACTCATGCAGAAGAGAGTGATGACCTGCTTGCCCGACCATGAGCTTGCGCTGGCCGCACAGATCATGTGGGAAAACGATTGCGGATGCGTCCCGGTTGTTGACGAAGCGAACCTCGTCGTCGGCATGGTCACTGACCGCGACATCTGTATGGCCGCGTACTTGAACGGGCGATCGCCGCAAGAGATGGAGGTTCGCGAGGCCATGTCGATGCAGGTGCTTTCGTGCCGTCCCGAAGACTGGATCGCGGACGCCGAGTCGATCATGCGGCGCGAGCAAGTCCGGCGCCTTCCCGTCACCGATAGAGCCGGCCGGCTCGTAGGCCTTCTGTCGCTGAACGACATTGCGATGGAGGCGGAACGTGAGCGCGAAAGCCGAATGAAGAAGGTCACCCTCGAGGAGGTAGGCCTTACGTTGAGCGCAGTGAGCCATCCGCGCTTGGCCTATGGCGCGTCTCTTCCATCATGAGCCAGAGCGGCTGCCAGCGCTCGCGCCCGCAGAGCCGCTCGCAGAGAGGCTGCCAGCGCTCGCGCCCGTAGAGCCTCCACTTCGGCTCCCACTGCTGCCCAAACCACCGAGGTCGATGGTGCCTGAGCCGTTTGCCCCCGTGCCGGAGCTGCTCATCCCGGCGCCGTTGCCGGCGGGAGCCCCTGACATCCCGGAGGTACCACATACGCACGCCTCCCAACGGGTGCCATCGTTTGCGCACACCTGAGCCCCTACAATTGTCCCACTGCAGAAACACTGCTCCGTCGCCCCGGCGGCGCAAGCTTGGTTACTGTGCGATCCGCTGCAGCCGAGGCACGCAATCCCGAGGCCGACTGCGACGATTGAGGCGAGCGAAGAGAAGGTCACGTCGCGTGACGCTAGCCCATCCGCTCCAGCCTCTCCAGGGGTCAACTCTTCACTTGGGCGCTGTGTCGGTGGGTTCCGCCGATGGCTTCGGCTTGTCGGCCTTGACGCGCGTTCCCTCGTTGCCCTTGCCTTTGCGTTGCTCTTCCACGATCCGAGCCTTTAGCTCGCGATCCCCTGACGAGGAGAAGTACGCGAGCGAAACGCTCGTGAGCATGAAAATCCCCGCGCACACGGCCGTGGCCTTCGTCAGGATGTTGCCTGCGCCACGGCCGCCAAAGACCTGCTGCGTGGCCCCGCCCCCCAACGCGGCGCCCATACCGCCACCTTTGCCTTGCTGGAGCAGGACGACCAGCATCAAAAAGCAGCAGACGAAGATGTGGAGGATGTCGAGCAACGTTATGAGCATGAGTGCGTCGACCTCATTGAGCTTAGCGTGCGGCAAGCCACTCGGCAGCTTGCACAATGGCACCGAACGATGCCGCATCCAGGCTCGCACCGCCAACGAGAGCTCCGTCCACGTCGGCTGCTGCGAGAAGAGCGCGCGCGTTGTCCGGTTTCACCGAGCCTCCGTACAGAATGCGCGTGCGGGAGGCCAATTCATCCGACTCGCGTCGTAGCCAGCCCCGGATGGCCTCGTGCACCTCCTGCGCCTCCCGAGGTCCGGCATTCTTGCCCGTCCCGATCGCCCAGACCGGTTCATAGGCGATCGCCACGGCGCGGCTGTGAGAGGCGATTGCGCCCAGGAAGGCCCGGATCTGGCGCTCAACCACCTCGATGGTGCTGCCCGCTTCGCGCTGCTCCAGGGTCTCGCCGACGCACGCGATTGGGATGAGCCCGCCGCGTAGCGCCGCTGCGACCTTCTCCGCGACGATGGCGTCGGTTTCTCCGAAGTGCTGCCTTCGCTCGCTGTGGCCGACGATCACCCAGCGGCAACCCGCCTCGACCAACATGGGGGCACTGACCTCGCCGGTGAATGCGCCCGCGTCCTTCGGAAATAGATTTTGGGCTGCAATTTCGACGCGGCTTTCGTCGCACTCATGGGCGCACGCGGCGAGCGCCGTGAACGGGGGGGCAATGACGAGGTCTACGTGAGGAACGCTTGTCGTAAGCTTGACCACGGCCTGCGCCAGTTCGACGCCCGCGCGGCCCCCGTGCTGCATCTTCCAGTTGCCCGCGATGAGCGGCCGCCGGCTGGGGTTCAAGTGGCCTCCCCCGTTCGCAGAACCTCGATGCCCGGCAGTTTCTTGCCCTCGATGAGCTCGAGAGACGCGCCGCCACCGGTCGAGATGTGCTTCATTTTCTTAGCAACTCCTTCGCCCGCCGCGTGTACGGCTGCGGCGCTGTCGCCTCCGCCCACGACGGTGAACGCGGGCGAATCGGCGATCGCTTGGGCGACGCCGAACGTCCCTGCTGCGAAAGGCGCTTTTTCGAACAGGCCCATGGGTCCATTCCAGAAGATGGTCTTCGCACCCGCAAATCGCTGCGCGAACGCCTGCACGCTCTTTGGTCCGATGTCGAGCGCCAACGTCGCGGCAGGCACAGAGTCGACGCCGACCACTTCGCCGCTGCTCGCGGCGGTACTTGCGGCCACGACGACGTCCACCGGCAGGAGGACGTCAGCGCCGCGGTCGCGCGCCTTGTCGAGGATAGTGCGAGCGAGCGCGAGCTTGTCGGTTTCGACGAGCGAGGCCGCCATGTTCTTGCCGAGGGCCGCGAGGAACGTATTCGCCATTGCGCCTCCGACGACCAGGGCGCTCACCCGCTCGAGGAGCGATTCGACGACCGCAATCTTGTCGCTGACCTTGGCGCCGCCCAAGACGGCCACGTAGGGCTTCTCCGGCGCGGTCACGAGTTTGCCGAGGGCTGCGATTTCCTTTTCGAGTAGGAAGCCGCAGCCGCGGTCGCGGTAGAGCTTCGCCAAGCCGTGAACACTGGCATGTGCCCGGTGAACCGCGCCAAACGCGTCGTCCACGTACGCATCAGCAAGCGCCGCGAGTTGTCGGCAAAACCCGTCGTCGTCCTTTTCTTCCTCGGCGTGAAACCGAAGGTTTTCGAGGAGGCATACTTGTCCGGCTCGCAAGTCGTATACGACCTTCTTTGCGGAATCGCCGACGCAGTCCTCGGGCAAAGTGACGTCCTGCCCGAGAAGCTCCGCGAGCCGCTTGGCGCACGGCTCCAAACTGAGCTTGGGGTCCGGCCCCTTCTTGGGTCGGCCCAGGTGACTTGCGCATACGAGGCGCGCTCCGCGCTCGATGGCATGCTTGATGGTCGGCAAGGCTTCGCGGATGCGAGAATCGTCGGTGATCTTGCCCTCTTCGAGCGGCACGTTGAAGTCAACGCGCAAAAAGACGCGTTTGTTCTCGATGGGAAGGTCCCGAATCGTTCGGATGCCGTGCAAGGCGTTCATGGCCCGTATACCGCCTACAGTTTCGAGGCGACGAGCTGTGAAAGCTCGACCATGCGGCTGGAGAACCCCCACTCGTTGTCGTACCACGCAAAGACCTTGGCGAACTTGTCGCCCAGAACTTGCGTGATCGTGGCGTCGAAGTTTGCCGAGTGCGCGTCGCCGATGAAGTCTCCCGAAACGAGCGGCACGTCGACGTAAGCGAGAATGCCTCTCATGGGTCCTTCCGCTGCGGTCTTCATGGCGGCGTGGATCGACTCCTTGGTCACCGGCCGATCCGTCACGACTGTGAGATCGATGATGCTCACGTCCACCGTGGGTACGCGAATGGCCTGCCCATCGAACTTGCCCTTCAGTTGGGGGATAACTTCACTCAGGGCCTTCGCGGCTCCGGTTGTTGCCGGAATCATGTTCACGGCGGCGGCTCGCGCGCGTCGCAAGTCGCCCTTGCGGTGCGGGATGTCCAGCACGGCTTGATCGTTCGTGTACGAGTGCACGGTCGTCATCAGGCCGCGCTCGATGCCGAAGGAGTCGAGCAGAACTTTTGCAACGGGTGCCAGGCAGTTGGTCGTGCACGATCCGCACGAGATAACGGTGTGCTTCGCCGAGTCGTACGCCTCGTTGTTGACGCCGAGGACAATCGTAGCATCCTGAACTTTGGCTGGCGCGCTGATGATTACCTTCTTTGCGCCCGCACCAAGATGCGCGATCGCCTTTTCCTTGTCGGTGAAGAGACCCGTGCACTCCAGAACGATGTCCGCGCCGAGCGCCCTCCACGGCAGCTTGGCGGGGTCCTTTTCCGCGATGACTTTCGGTTGAAAGATCCCGAAGTCGATGGCCGCTTCGAGGGGTTTGGCGGGATGCTGCGCGCGGCCGTGAATGCTGTCGTAGTTGTAAAGGTGCGCGAGTGTCTTGGCGTCGGTGAGGTCGTTGATTGCGACAAGTTCGAGGTCTTTGACATTGTGCTCTGCGATCGCACGCACGATGCACCGGCCGATGCGGCCAAAGCCGTTGATCGCGATCTTGGTGGACATGGTAGCTTTGCTCCTAGGTCTTTAGCGCGCCAAGCTAGTCCGGCGAGCCGAACCTATCAAGGCGGCGGGGGGGAGCGGCGGGCGCCAGAGTTCATCCTGAGTGCCAACGAGGCTCGCGTGAGGCTCCCTTCAGAAGCCTCCCTCGATCCCGATGCTTGGCAGAAT
>WNFJ01672188.1_pt2 | contig 28226 bp, 29 predicted proteins | sample 5400461 | NCBI WGS metagenome assembly WNFJ01 (sample SAMN13153349, study PRJNA577476) | soil metagenome | isolation source: 115 cm saprolite on Douglas fir-dominated hillslope | place: USA:California | collected 2013-09-17
GGATGGAAGATATTCCCATTCTCGTCCGCGGATTTTTGCGGCATTTTTGCAAGGCGAACGAAAAACCTCTTCTCGATCTAACGCCGGATGCCATGGATGCGCTTCTCACCTACAATTGGCCGGGCAACGTTCGCGAGCTGCGCACCGCGATCGAGCACGGGGTTGTGATGGCGACCGGCCAAAAGATCACACTCCGCGATCTCCCCACGGCGGTGCGACAAGCAGGCAGAGCGACGTCCCCTCGCGGAATTTCCGCCGCGGAGGCCTTCGCGGAAAAGTCGAGTCCGCTCGATCTGCACGAGACGGAGAACAAATTGATCATGCAAGCGCTCGCCACGACGAATGGCAACGTGACCGCAGCGGCCAAAAAGCTCGGCATTAGCCGTCGAACGCTTCACCGAAAAATCAACGAAATGAATCTGGCGAAAGCGCCCGCGGAAACCACGGGCGCCAGCGGGAGCAAAGAGTGATTGTTAAGAATAAGTCGTTTTAGGCGGTTCACTGATGTACAGCAAATTCGGCCCGAGGGTTACGCGAAAAAGTGATCGACGACGAAATTTGGAGATGCCGGACTCCGAGCTCCGAATGGATTCGCGAGAGGGCGAGTTAAAGGCAAGCCCTTACGTGAAGTTGTCGATCTTTGCCCGCGCAAACAAAAAGCCGCCACGCTCTGAGGCGTGACGGCTGATTGCGAATTGCGGCTGTTTAGCTATTCGGTTTAGGGGGCGAACTGAATCTGTCCATCATAGTTAAGGGTAAACGAGTCATCGCACGTGCCCGTCGGGGGAGGGTAGACCGGGCAGTCAAAGCCGCTCGGCGGGCACCCAGGGCCATTTTCACTAACCTCCTGAGTCGTTCCCTGTCCGCTCAAGCCGGCCAGGTCGCCAGTCCCTTGGTCTACCACCCAATGGTTCGCCATGCCAACGTTGACCACTAAACTGAAGACGCAGGTGCCGGACCGTCCGTTAACTGTACCGGTGAAGACGCCGCTGGCTTGGCCCGTAACAGTCCCGTTAGGACGGATTACATCGCGCTCAGTGCCAACCAACGTTCCCTCGAAAGTGCCGTGAAGGCATGCAGTAATGTCGAGGGTGATAATCGTGTTTGGACCGCGTGATTCCTGACTAATGACGTGTTCACAGTCAGTACTGTTGAAGGTCGCGGGTACCGGCGGGCCGGCTTCAGCATTCCGCAACGTGAGTAATGCGCCAACGATCGTGAGCGCAAGAAAACTTCTGCGCAGTTGTTGTATGATGTTTGATTTATTCATGATTTAATTTCCTTTTGTTGTTTTGGCCTTCGCTGATTTCTCGTTGTTGAGGGGTTCATTTCTGGCCGTTCACGGATGTACAGCCGGAAATTTGGGCTGAGGTTACGCGGGAAAGTGAGGAAATCTTTTGAAAAACCGCCATGCTTCTGCGGAAACGTACGATTTAGCGTTCCAAAGAACACGGAATGTTTTTGCGGGTGATACCGATCGCTGAAGCGGCTTCTGTTGGTGAGGCAATGTAGTGGTGGGGATCTATGCTCGCGAACGCCGTCGGAGCCCTCATCGGCACGTTGCAATGGTTTGGTGATTCCTTTTTTTCGATGACGATGCGCGGATGAGAGTCTAAAGTGCCGATCATGAACTTTAACGAGATAAAAAATCTCGTGGAGCGTCAGCCCTTTCGACCCTTCGGAGTTCGCTTATCGAACGGCGCGCAATACTCGTTCAATGACCGGCGAGAGTTCGGCGCGCCAAGAGATTTTCATATCATTTTTTTCTTTGGTCAAACCGACGCGGTTCGTATCGACACGGAAAACATTGTCGAGATTTTCGAAAAATAAGATCATCATCGCAGCGGGCCGAGGTTACGCGGAAAGGTGAGGAAATCTTTTGAAAACCGCGGATTGCGCGGATTTCACGGATCACTGAACCGACTCCCGGCCCTGACCACTAACCCGCGAATGACGCTAATTACGCGGATAAGTGAAACAGAAGGCAACAAAGGGAACCAAGGTTTTTCGTAAAAATGTTTGGACGCCGTCCTTTGTTTTCTTGGTGATCTTCTGTTTAAAATTCTTTCGAGGGGCAGATCGAACAGAAGGCAACGAAGGGAACGAAGGTTTCGGATAAATTGTTTCGAAACGATCTTTGTTTTCTTAGTTATCTTCTGTTCAAATTCTTTTCTCCGGGCAATTCACAGAAGGCGACTCGCCAAATTTCACCGGGAACGGGTCTGGGCATCTTGCTCTTCCATCGCGTCTAACATTCGAAAGCGTTCGTCGGCCCGACGATCACAATCGCGAAGCAGGTCGGCTTCTTCTTCCAGGTCGCAGATTGCGGCCGCGAGCCGCCGGCGCTCCTTGTCCGCAAAAATTTCAGACGCGCTCACCATGCGAAATTAGTCGCCGTCTGGGCAATTTCAACTCGCGAAGGACTTCTGATCACTGACCACTGACCCGCGAATGACGCTAATTACGCGGATATTGAAACAGAAGGCGACAAAGGTGTTTCCTGAATGTTTTGGACGCCGACCTTTGTTTCCTTGGTTACCTTCTGTTTTAAATTTTGTCTTCGATCGCGCCTCGTGGGCGCGCCTTCTTTGGCTTCGCTCCCGCCTTCGGTAACCGCGGCGACCTTCGGTGCGGCAAGCGGGGCAGGCTCTACCAAATTTATGCAGGCGTTATTTCTCCGCGGCCAGTTTCTGAAAACGAGGATCGTTGCGGATTTGATCCCACACCGGATCGAGTCGCAACAGCGCCGGAGTAATCGCAGGGCGGCCATACGGTATCTGCAGCAGCCGCTTGAGCATAGGGATCGCGTGATCGGCATCCCCCAGTAGAGCGTAGATCTTTGCCACTCTCTCCTCTTCGACGGGGCCCTCTACTGGATCTTTGGACGTGGGATGTATAGCTATAGCTTTTTGTCCTTCGGCGATAGCGGAAGTCGCTTCGCCCAATCCTGCATGGGCCAGGCCCAATCTGGCATACAGCCCCGCCTCTTGAAAAGAACCCGGCGCTACCTTCTCCAGCTCGCGCTGAATATCCTGCACCGCGCTTTGGTAAGTGGCGCGCGCCGCAGCGACATCGCCAGCGCGTTGTTGACTCAAACCGAGAAGAAGTTTTTCGATGTTGCGTGCATAGCGGTCGGTCTCGGTAGGCAGCGCTCTTGAGAGTATCTCAGTCGCCTCGGCATAACGGCGCTGGAACAGGGGGCAGACAGCACGCAAGAACGGCGGATCGACCTGCGAATTTGTGAGCAGCAGTGCTTCCGCCGCTTGTAGATTCCCCGTCGCCAAAAAGACCTCTGCTTTCGTAGAGAGGGCACCAACATTCGTCGGCTGCCACGAAAGGACGCGGTCAGCTTCAGCTAGAGCTTCGGGAAAACGGCGCAGCATCATATACGTACTCGCGAGATTGAAGGAGGCGTGGAAGTTGCGAGGATCAAGCTCAACGGCGCGGCGTTGCTCCGCGATTGCCTCGTCCCAATGCCCAAGTCGCCGTTGGAGAGCGGCGAGCGCAATGATAACATCAGCGCTGTTCGGAAGAGCCCTTTCGGCTTGCCGGAATTCCGCCAACGCCCCGGTGTAGTCATGCGGCCCGTGGTAGCGGTAATAGCCAAGAGCAAGATGAGTTTCCGGTAAGTCTGGGTCGAGCGCGAGAGCGCGATCGAGGGCATCTTTAGCTGCCGCCAGCCGCGCCGGGCTTGGATCGGTCCCTAACCAGTAACTCTGGCTCTGTGCCATGGAGAGATGTGCCCAAGCCAGGACAAAATTGGGATCCAACTTCACTGCCTTTTGAAATAACCGAATCGCACCCTCCAGGTGCCGCCCGCCTGGAAACGCGCGGCCACGCAGATAGGCATCGTAGGCGGCCGGATTGTTCGTCTGTTCGGCTTCCAAGCGCGCTTTTTCTTGCGCGGAAAGATTCGCGCGACGCACGAGCGCCCGTGCCTCCTGGTCACGGGGCAATTCCCAAAGCACACCAGCAAAGCCAACGGCAACGACCAGCATAAGCGCCGCGATCAAACTGGCGACAAGCGGTTTTCTCTTGCACCAACGCCAGGCGTGCCCTAGTCGCGAAGAGCGGCGCGATCGAATCGGCTCGTTGCGCAGAAATCGCTCGATATCTTCCGCGAGCGCCTGGGCCGAGTTGTAACGCCTGGCCGGCTCTTTTTCAAGACATTTCAAGCAAATCGTCTCGAGGTCGCGATCTACTTTTGGATTCCAGACGTGGTTGCCGCGGCTGTGTTTCCAGAACCAAGCGGACGGTTTCGTAGGTTGTGCCCCCGGCGAAAGGCGGATGGCCGGTGAGCAATTGGTAAAGGACTGCGCCAAGTCCGTAAACATCAGTCGCGCTGGTAAGCTGCGCGTTGTTCCCGGCGGCTTGTTCGGGCGCCATGTAACTGGGTGTGCCCAGCACCTCCAGCGTGCGCGTGACAGTGCTTTCCGTTTCGACCAGCCGCGCCAAACCGAAATCGGTCAGCTGCGGCTCGCCCTTTGCGTCGAGCAGAATATTGCCCGGCTTGACGTCGCGATGCAGAACACCGTGCTCATGGGCATGATGAAGCGTGTGCGCCAGCTTTGCCATTAGTTCCGCCATCTTGCGGAGTGGCATCAGTTCGCTGCCAATAATTTTGTCGAGCTGGCCGCCTTCGATGAATTTCATGCTGAAATAGCAGGCGCCGTCACGCTCCCCGATTTCGTAAATCGGAACGATGCGCGGATCGTCCAGATGTGCGGCAGCTTCCGCTTCCATGCGAAAGCGCTTCACGTGTGCTTCTGTCGCCCAATGAGCGAGACCAATCACTTTGAGCGCCACAATCCGGTTGAGACTTTTTTGCCTCGCCCGATAAACCACGCCCTGGCCACCGCGTCCGATTTCTTCGAGTAATTCGTAATCGCCGAAATCTTTCAACATCCGCGCGATCGTCGGCTCGGACGCCTCATCGTTTTCGTGATCGAGTGAGGCAAGACCAGTCCGCACCAGGCATACACTGCAACATCCCTGCGGCGCGTCAGCGAACACCGTGGCCCCGCATTTTGGGCAAACTCTCCTGGTATTTGTCATCCTGTTTTCCGGCCGATTTATCGTCCCCATTTGTACTGCCGGAAATTCTTTCACAGGTTACGTTTGTAATACCGCCATGAAATGCCGCAGCTCATCCTCGACGTCGTCCGGCGCCGCCACCGTGTGCGCAATCTCTTCGTGCAACAACTGCCGATAGCGATAACGCAAACGGTGAAACGCTTGTTTCACGGCGTTTTCGGTCATTCGCATTTCAGCGGCAATTTTGGCCTGCGTAGGCTGGCCGGATTCCCCGGCCAGCAATTCTTTCAAGCGATCGAACAACGGCAGCTTGCCAGCGGCTTCATATTCGGCTCCGAGCCGCACGAGCACTTGCTCCAATAATGTTAATGCCCAACGACGCTCGTAAATGCGATCCGCGCTCAATTTGTGGGCCGGCTCCTGGTCGGCGCGTTCACGCGCGAGCAAATCTTCCAGCGAAACCAGAGGCCGGCCTTCGCCTCGTTTGACGGTCATTTCGCGATGGCGTGCCTTGGACAGGAAATTTTTGATCGACGCCAGCAGATAAGAACGCAAACGTCCCCTTTCTTGCCTCACAGTTTCGAGGTCCCTCCGTTCGAGCAGCCGCGCAAAAAAAGCTTGAGTGAGATCCTGCGCATCCTCCGGCTTATAGCCTTCGCGTCTGACGAAGCCGTACAGTGGCCACCAGTAGGTGCGGCAAAGCTTTTCAAGAGCCGCCTTTGCTGCCGGCGATTCGCCTTGCGCAGTTAACACCACGCTCCAATGCGTGGTAATAAATGCGACGCCTCCGTTTCCCGCGCTTCCACCGAGTCCGGTCATTGACGTCACCTGATCATCAGCAGGCACGCTCCGATCCAAGTAAAACGTCGCCCCGAAAGCAAGCCTGCATCGGGGCAAGCGCAGATCTAAATCAGTTTTACGCCACAGCTATTGTTCAAAACGGTAGCCGTGCAGTTCGATTTCTTTTGCGAAAGCTTTTTCGATGATTCGCCGCTGTTCGTCGTTGAAGACTTCCTGGTACGACCTGCGATCGGTTCGATATTCAGATTTGGCTGCGACACCAAGAGTCCCATTGAAAGGAATTTGCAATTGCGAGAACACTTCACCGAGCTCGACAAGCAGGTTCTCATAGCGAACAACGCGGTCGACGATGATTTTCGTGCCCGAGCGGTCGGTGTATCGGAAATAGTTAATGGGAAACCTGCCGCGGGCGAGATATTCATCGAGCGTGAGCGAGCCGGCTTCGCGAGCGGCGTGCATGTGGTAGTGAGACAAAACTTTGTCCCACGGATTTCTTTCCACGCAAAATTTGAAGTAGCTGTTCCAGACGTCGGCAGGCACGCGGTTTCTGACCTCAGATGCTGGCATGTGATTATAAAATTTGTCGCCATTCGTGATTGAATGTCGCAACACAGAGAAGAGTTTGCCTGGCCGCTGAAGGATTTCGGGAATCGGATTAATGAGTCCCTCGTAATTGCGCGGTTGATGTCCTTCGACCGGCGGCGCAATCGGCGTCACGATGTCTTTAGGGCCACAGAGCCTTGACAGGAAGACCTCAATGCTCGTGCCGGCGGTCTTCGCGGTCTTGATGAAGATGAATTTGTATTTGTGAGAAAGGATCATGCGTATGTGCTGGAGAGGGTAAACCGCTTGGGCGGGTCAGCAGGTTGCTAGTGCGGCGGTTTTCGGCAGGCTGCCGAAAACAACAGGCTAGCAGCCTGTGCTCCCCAGAACTTCTCGCATGTTCGCAAGATGCTGGCTAACACTCGCATGAGTGAACAACGCATCGTAAACTGAGATTCTGACGAATGATCTCAATTCAAAAGCGGTTTCTGTTCGTTCACATACCAAAAACGGCAGGCAACTCGATTCAGAGCGCGCTCCGTGATTATTCGGAAGATCAGCTCGTTGCTTTACGCAAAGAGCAGGATGGGATCGAGCGTTTCGGCCTGCGCAATCCAAATTACAAGATCAAGAAACACTCTACGCTCCGTGAGTACCGCGATGCCCTCGGCGGCGAGCAGTTTCGAAATCTGTATAAGTTCACCTGTGTGAGAAATCCGTGGGACCGGATGGTTTCGTATTATTTTACCCCTACGCAAACTCCGGAGACTTGGGACCGGAAGAAATTCCGAAAGATAATTTCCGAAGCCGTATCGGTTGGAGACTATCTGCGGCTGGATGAGGACGAAGAGGATCCGTTTGGGAACGTCGATTCTATCATGCGGTTCGAGAATTTAGCCGATGATTTTCATGCCGTCTGTGGGACACTCAGCATTTCGCTGGCAACATTACCCCAATACAACCGCTCTATCCGCGAACATTATTCGAAATACTACGATGATGAGCTTCGCGAATTGGTGCGCAAGCGCTTTGCTGCGGAGATCCAGCGGTTCGGTTACACGTTCGATGAGCGATGAAGATTTGAGACTACGAAAAAAGTCGCCAGTCTCGCCTCTCCCTTCTCAAGGGAGAGGGCAGGGTGAGGGTTTCGTGTTTCTGCAAGCTTGTGCCAGAAACCCCTCACCTTAGTCCTCTCCCCTTCGGAAAGGGGAGAGGCGAACCAACGCTAAAAACGTATCGCTTACGCGTGTGTAGGACGCCATAGGGGACTTGGGCAGAGCGGCCTGGTTACAACGTTTCGGGATTACGAGACGCCTCCTACAATTTTCCAAGTGTCACGTATTCGCCGTTCGGACGCTGAAACCATTCTGGCAGCTCAATGCCTGATTCCACGATGCTCTCGTAGCAGTTTTGCGTGATATCACCGCGTCGGGTGCTTTCTCCGAAGACTGCGAAATTTTTCTCCGTTACAAACAGCCGGTGCTCGGGCAGCTTTGGCACCTCCTCTTTCAGGTCATCCATCGCCTTGGCGCTGGCGATGTGGTCCGGCAAATGCGTGAAGAGGTGTCGCAGCACTTTCGCGCGCAAGATCTGATGAATCCATATTTGGGACCAAGTCTTTCGCTCCAGGTAAATATCGCCAAATAAGTTCTTACTTTTGTGAGGGTGAAGAGTGAACCACGGGCTGCTCAAAGTTGCCCTGCATCTGCAGAACAAGAGGCCATCCACGTGGGGGGAACGCATAGCGTGAGAAATGAGACTGACGATCTTCTCTGTGGGAAGTTCAATCGGGTATTTGTCGTCCACGCACCAGTAAATCCACTGTTCGTCATCGATGTCTGCCAACAAATGCAACACGGTTCCCTTAATATCTGCGGGGGCGGGGAAGTACTTGGCGCGCTGGGTGTCGGTTCCGCCAAGCTCCTGGTAAGGAATGTGAAAAACGAACGGATGATCCGGCCACAGCTGGTCGTATCGGAAAATGAGATGCCGCGTGATCGCTCGATACCGGTCACACGTAAGCACGATCGCTTTTATTTTATTTGGAGAACTCATAGCCGAAGTGCTCGATATCCACTTTGAACTTGTTGGCAATCACGTCGCGTGTCCGCGAATTGTAATACTCAGTGTAATGGCGGTCACGGGGATTGGCTCTTTGATGCGGCAGTTTTTCGCTTAAACCAAGCTTTTGTGCCACAAAAGCCCAGTCTTCGTCCAGCCGCTCGAATTTTCCGATGAAATCGGCCAGCACATTTCCGTTGGGATCGACAAACCAATCCAATTGGTAGCGATGCGGAGATGAGTGAACGCAGGTTGCGCTGCTGTAATCGATCCAATCGACAAATTGCTCGAAGCTCATCTCGTTTCTGAGCTGTAGCGCTTCTGTGCGCTCATATAGCGAGACAACGCGGTCCCAGGGGTTGCGCACAAATCCGAACTTAAAGTAGGTCTCGAATTGCTTGCGCCCGATTTTTTTTCGCTGCTCTTCCGGACGGAACAAATACAGAGCCGCCAGAATGCGGTTTTTCCTTCCGCCATAATGCGTCCAGTACATCTCCATTTGGTTTTTGATCTGCCACAGATTCAGGTGCGGTTTCCAAGCTTTGCCCAAAATGGCTCTCACACTGGTCGAGCCAGTCTTTGGCACCTCAACAAAGATGCATTTGTGTTGATGAGAGATCATGTCCGACGGCGTGTCATTGTACATTGAAAAAATCTGGCAAGCATTACAAAGTGAAGCTCGGCTGCGGGTCGGTAGCTCAATCGGTAGAGCAGCCCCGAAAGCTTTCGGGGTTGGTTCCGGATTGAAAAATCTTAGAGCTATTACAAACTGAATCTCGACGGGTCGGTAGCTCAATCGGTAGAGCAGCGCCCTTTTAAGGCGTTGGTTCCGGGTTCGAGTCCCGGCCGACCCATGGTACCTAGTATGGCTTGGGTTTACATTTTGCGCGGCGCTCGCCGCCATTACATCGGTGCAACGGACAACCTTCAGCGCCGGATCGCAGAGCATCAGCGTGGCAGCAATCACACAACTCACCGGTTTGGGACCGACGTCGAACTTGTTGTGGCAAAGCAACTCCCATCGATGGCCGAAGCACGTAAACTCGAACAGATCTTAAAACGAAAAAAGAATCCGCAGCTGGCAATTTCGGTCCTGCAGTCCCCTATTGAATAGAGCAGCCCCGAAAGCTTTCGGGGTTGGTTCCGGGTTCGAGTCCCGGCCGACCCATCACTTTGTAGCCGCGTTTCTGCGAGACGCGCGCACGCGCCCCACAGGGCCGCGGCTACAGGGTTAGAATTCGAGAAGTCGTGAGCAAATCGAGCAGCGAATTCTTTGGTCGATCTAATCGAAAGATCGACAAACCAGCCGCACTGGCGGCCTTCCAGTCGCGTTCTGGATCATCGCCGACATGGAGAACTTCGTTCGGGTGCAGGTTCATTAACTTGACTGCGCGCCGATAAATTTCTGGGTCGGGTTTATCGGCCCCGACCTCGCTGGAGAGGAAAACCTGCGCAAAAAATTTCGAGATGCCGAGGTGCTCCAGAATGAAGCGCAAGCGTCCGTCGAAATTTGAAACCACGGCGAGTTGGAACCGCGGCTGTAATTTCTCCAACACGCCGGGGACTTCCGGGTAAAGTTCCCAAACGCCTGGCTCGGCAAAATGTTCGTAAGCAATTTCGAAAAAATTATCCCGATCGAATTCGCCCAATGAAGGCGCGACCTGGTCGAGGACAAGATCGACCAGTTCACGCCACCAGCCTTTGTCGTCGTTTTCACGCGGGCCGCCGATAGCGGCGCGTTGCGGCATCTGTTTCCAGGCTGCATGAAATGCGGGCTCCAGAGCCTGCGGATCGAGGTCTAATCCGACTTCGCGGCCGACATATGCGTAATGATCGCCAACAGTCTTTGTTAATCTGAAGAGTGTTCCGACTGCATCGAAGAAGACAGCTTTCAGTGACTTCTCTTTGTCTTTTATGGCCATGAATGCGCTAGGTCGATGGAAGGTTGTTTCAGCGCGGATTGCAACCCTCGTGCAGGCGCCGCGCTGAGCCGCTAATTTTGTTGCAAAACCCGTCTGGGACGCGTTGCATGATGCGGAGCGATGAACGTGGTTGAAAATCCACTGGCTTTGCCGGCGTGGACGCAATCAAGGGGAGAGGAACTGGCGAATAGTATCAGTCACGGTATTGGACTTGTCGGTGCGATGATCGGCACGCCGATTCTTCTGCTGGCAGCGTTTCACCGCGGCAGCATCTCTTTTCTTATAGGCACAATCATTTTTACCGTGACGATGTTGGTGCTGTATCTGGGATCGATGCTCTATCACGCCTGGCCACAGACGCCTGCAAAATCTATCCTCCAAGTCTTGGATCACTCCGCGATTTTTTTGTTAATTGCGGGAACATACACGCCGTTTGCGCTTGGTCCGCTTCGAGGTGTTTGGGGTTGGACAATGCTGGGACTTATCTGGGCGTTGGCAGCTTTGGGCGTATTGGTGAAGGCGACACGTGGCACTGCGCGTCACCGGAAACTTGCAATGACCCTTTATCTTGGAATGGGCTGGCTGGCGCTCATTTTTATCCGGCCGCTTGCACTGGCGGTTCCGCTTTCCGTGGTGCTCTGGCTTGTGGCGGGTGGAATCGCCTACACGACGGGCGTGTTGTTTTACGTGAACAGACGTTTGCGCTACTCACATTTTGTCTGGCATCTGTTTGTCCTCGTCGGCACGGGCTGTCACTTTGCGGCGGTGTTTGTCTGCGCGACCTGACAAGAAGGACTCATTCCGTCATAGCGCTGCGGCGAGGGGTTGGACAAGTCCGCCCGCGCGTCGGATTAATTTGCATGCTGCCTGTCGAGCACAATGATCCAATCAACGCGAAGATTCTCGCGATTTCCGAGGACAAGATCGAAGGATTCGTCCGCGAGCCATTCGAGGAAATTGCGAACCGTTCAGGTGTAGCTCTCGATGTAGTTATAGCGCGGATTGCCGCGATGTTGCGCGCGGGAACGATCCGGCGCGTCCGGCAAACTCTGCTTGCAACGAATCTCGCTGAGGGCGCGCTGGTCGCGTGGAAAGTTCCCGAGGACAAGATCGACGCCGCCTTCGATTGGATGTTTCAGCGCGATCCTTTTTCGGGTCACGTGGTGCTGCGCTCCACCGACACTGTCAGCGCCGGATCGGATTACAAACTTTGGACGACTGTAAAAGTTCCTCAGGGATTTTCGATGCAAGCGCATTGCGAATTGCTGACAAGGAAAGTCGGCGCCGAGCGTTTTCGGCTGATGCCGGCGAAAGGAATTTTCACTCTCGGAGTGGGCCACGTTCGCCGCAAAACAATTGAGCCCGGCAGTAAGGCCGATCAGCCGGCAAAAATGATTCCAGTCCAGATGGTCAGTCTTAGCGAACACGAGTGGAATGTCTTGCTCGCGCTCAAGCGCGAATTTGCTCCGGATGAGATCAGACCATCGCCGTGGGTTACGCGCGCGAAGGAAGCCGGCCTGTCACCAGAGGAATTTTGTCGCGTGGCTGAAGAACTGAACGCGCGAAAAATTGTCGGTCGTTTCTCAACTTTTCTCGAGCACGTCAAACCATCGGCAGGCGGTGTGCGTGTCACCCGGTTCAACGCGCTGTTTCATTGGGCCGTCCCGCCCGGCCGCGAAATTGAAGCAGGCGGCGAGGTCGGCCGTCACCATATTCTAACGCATTGCTACTGGCGCGACGCGGGACCGGAATTCAAGAACGTCAACGTCATGGCTGTGGCGCACGGCACTGATAAACAACTGCTCCTCAAACACAAGGCGGCGATTGATCAGCATCTTCAATCGAGTGGCATTCCGGTCTCGTACACAAACGTCTTTTGGGGCGGACGCAGCGAGATAAAGCCGTCGGAGATTTCGCCGCACCTCTATCGCGAATGGCTGGCGCAGCAGTCTTAACCTCGCGGCGCCTCGTCCAAGAAGCGTTCGCGATACGTCTGATCTAAATATCGCAGCACTGCGACCGCGAACTGCGCTCGATCAACTGGCCGATGCAGCGCTATCGCTAGTGAGATTGCCCGGTTTTGCAATTCTGGTGGGAAATCTTCCACCGACTGGTTCACGTTAATTCCGATTCCCACAATCGCCACGTGTGGGGCCTTCTCTCGAGCGCGCATCTCCACCAGCGCGCCGGCGACTTTGCGCCCGTAAAGCTGAATGTCGTTGGGCAACTTGATCGCGGGTTCGAGCGAAAACTCTGTTCGAATAACGCCGGAAACAGCTTCGATCGCCCAAATCGTCAGCCAACCAGAATCTTTAATCTGAATATCGGGTCGCAAAAGGATTGAAAACCAAAGCCCCTTCCCCGCCGCCGATTCCCATCGGTTCCCACGCTGACCGCGCCCGGCAGTTTGATGTTCGGCAAACAGAACCAAACCTTCATCTGAATTTGCAGTCACCACCTGCAAAATCGCGTCGTTTGTTGAGTTGGTTTGCTCGAGCACAATGATCTGCCTGCCGATCGTAGCGCGGTGGAAATGGCCGCGCAGTTCATCGGCAACCAGCCGATCCAACATGTCAGCCCGGAACATGCGTCATTTCCAGTCCGATATCGATCGCGCGCGCGGCGTTTGTTAGCGCGCCAATCGATATGAAATCGACTCCCGTGGCCGCCACACGCTTCACGCTTTTCAATGTGATGCCGCCGCTTGCTTCGAACTTGATATTGTTTCGTCTCAGCGCCACAGCTTCGCGGATTTGGGCAGGCGCCATGTTGTCGAGAAGAATAACGTCTATGCCGTCTACCTCGACAAAAATGCGGACTTGTTCAAGGTCATCAGCCTCTACTTCAATGCGGATATTCGGCCGTTCCTGGCGGAGACGATGGATTCGATCTGCAAAACTGGAAAGTCCTCCGAGGGCGGCCAGATGATTGTCTTTTACGAGCACCATGTCGTACAAACCAAAACGATGATTGACGCCACCACCGGCGACTACTGCAGCCTTTTCCAAAACACGTAACCCTGGAGTGGTTTTGCGCGTATCCAGTATCTTGGCCGAATGGTTCCCGATGGCATTAGCAAATTCGCGCGTGAGGGTTGCAATGCCACAGAGACGTTGCAAAAAATTCAGCGCGACGCGTTCCGCCTTTAGAATCGAGCGCGCCAACCCGCGCACTTCGATGATGACGTCGCCAGCCGCAACGTCATCGCCATCACGGCAACTAATCTCGATATCACTCGAAGGATCGACCTGCCGAAAGACTTCAGCAGCTGCTCCGGTACCGGCAACAACTGCTTTTTCACGCACAATAACGCGTCCGGTTGCGTGCAGTGTTTCTGGGACGAAGAAATCAGTCGTGACGTCACCGTCGCCAATGTCCTCTTTTAGGGCGGCGGCGATCGGATCGTAACGGTCAGACGTCATCTGGCGCAGTAAGATGGCGCATGATACGCGCGAAGTGCGATTGCGTCTATCAGGTCCCCTGTATCGAAGGCACCGGTCACGTCGTGTCTGGCGCGAACCAAGTACAAAAAAAGATTCGGGCAGCGCACGCTAAGGAGAAACAACGAATCTAAGAAAATCGTGCCACCACCCGAATCGCCTTAACCTGTTACGTTTGACAGCCGGTCGCAGAGTTTGTTCGAATTTTTTACGAAAAATTCGTGACTGACGTTAATTCTTGGTAATCAGGCGTTTCGCTACAGCGAAACGTCTACAGCCGAAAGCTCTAGTAACGTCTAGGCTCAGCATTCACAGCAGGCTTTCACTACAGAAGTAGATCCTGTGTGCGCACGCCAACCTGCTCGGCTTCATCGCGCACCTCCTGGAGCAGCGACTTAAACTCGCAACTTTCCAACGCCGCGATCAGGGCAGGGTAATCGGGTTCGATTCGAAGCTGATCAATCGGCACAGGTAATTCTATACCACAATCGAGATCGACCATTTTTCGGTTTTGCAAAATCTGCTCGCGAGCGTTGGCCAGCTTCTCGCGAGTTCGCGCGCTTTTCGCCTTGTCGGCGTTGTTGAGCAATGGTTCCAATCCACCGAATTCGCGAATGAGCGTCGCGGCAGTTCTGCGACCCAAACCGATTCCCGGGATGTTATCAACCGAATCCCCGGTCAGCGCGAGGACATCGCCAATAAGCCGGGGCGGAACCTCCCATTTTGCGGTGACTTCATCTTCGCCCAGCAGCGCGAATGCGTCTTTGGGCGACGCGAGATCTGCTTTCGCTGTGGTATAGACTTTCACACAAGGCCCGACCAGCTGATAAAGATCCTTGTCGTTAGTTGCGAGCACAACTTCCACTCCCAGCCGCTCACATGCCGCGATGGCATAACAGCCCATCAGGTCATCGGCTTCGGTATCGGGAAGGGAAATGCTTCGAAAACCCAGCAAAGGAGTGAGTTTCTGGATGAACTCGAGCTGCGGAATCATGGGTTTTGGCATTTCTTTGCGCGTCTCCTTGTACGTGGGTTGCAGTTCCACTCGCTTCTGCGGCACGCCTTCGTCCCATACCACTGCGCCCAACTCAGGTCGCAAATGTTTCAGCATTAGCCGCAGCGTTTTCGTAAAGCCGAAAATCGCGTTAGTTGGTTCGCCGCGGGAATTGGAGAGATTCGGGATAGCGAAAAACGAGCGGTAAACGTAGTAATGACCATCGATAAGCAGCAGTTTCATTGGAGAGGCTGATGCTGGATTCTGGATGCATGATGCTGGATGATCAAGACATGGCGGAAGAATGGATCGTACGGGTGCAGGGCAAAGAGTATGGCCCGGCGGATATCGATACATTGCATGAGTGGAAAAAAGAGGGGCGGCTCATTCCTGAAAACGAAGCTCGAACCGCGGGTGACGATCTTTGGAGCACAGCGGCAGCGATTCCGGGATTGTTTGATGTAGGGACGCTCGCGGTGGCGAGTGCCCAGGCACAGATAGTGCCACCGCTACAAACGCAATATCGCAGCTTTGGCCAGATTTTAGCTGAGACATTCCAGATTTACCGCAAAGGTTTTTTTCAATTTCTTGGGCTTACCCTTGTAGTGTTGTTGCCGTCTGTATGCAGTCAGTTGACGACTGTTTTAATGCAAACCGCGCGCGGTTCGGATGGCGATTTGCGCGTTCTCGCCGGTGGTAGCTTTGCCTTTTTAATGTTTGTCCTTTCGATGGCGATGTGGCCAGTGTACGTCGCGGGCATCCAAATCATCACTGCTGAGATTGCTCACGGACGCCGTCCGGGTTTGGTCCCGGTGCTAAATGAGGCTGTCAGATTTTGGCCGCGCGTTGCTGCGCTGTGCATCTTCGTGTTTGTCGTTTTCGCTTTGCTCACGCTATTTGGGTTCGGAATAGCCCTCATGGTTGTGGCTGGTGCGTCTTCGCTGTTGTTGATCCTTTTCGCGCTGGGTTTGCTCTTTCTGCAGGTTTGGATGTTCGGCCGGTTCTTCGTGAATGTTCTGTTTTGGCAGCAGTTTGCCGTTCTTGAAAATGCCGAATTCATCGATTCATTGCGCGAAAGCAGAAATCTTGCGCGCAGCGGACGCGATCTTCCGTGGTTCCAACGTCCGATGTGGCGCGCGGTTTTTATCTCTTCGATTTGGTTTGCGTTTGTGCTGGCAATCACGCTCGGTCCTCAGTGGACAACCCTGCAGCACTATTTTAATCAATTGGCGACCACACAGGATCCCCAGGCGCTCCTACAACAACTAACTGAAGCCCAGAAAGCTCACGGCTTTGATATTTACAGTTTCGTCCTGGGTATTCTTCAAAAAATTCTCCAACCGTTGCTCGGAATCGCGTTCGTTGTGCTTTATCTCGACAGCAAGATTCGCAGCGAGCGCAGGTATTAACTCCATAGGCGCACCCATCCGCGCCGGCTAATTTGTCTGCCGGCTCCGCAGGAGAAGTGATGCAATCGCGCTGAAGTAGCGGCTCGTATAAAAGAGATAACCGATGAAGGAAAGAAGTTGCGTGCTAATCAACCAAATGTGACCGGCACGAGCAATAAACAAATCAGGCCAACGCCAAATGGCGAACGCAGCGACAAGATTGAGCGCAATCAGCAAAGGAACAAGCAGACGAATATTGAGCAACTGATCGGACCTGGCGCGTGCGTAAAGGGCGCGCTCGGAATCATCGCGTGATTCGGCGATGCGCGCATGGATCAGCCGCATGTCATAGATAAATAGCAGCCAAACAACGCCTGAGTAAGCGGCGCTTAGTTGAAACCACGTGAGAGGATTATCAAGGCGGCTGAAAAGAATCGCTTCGCCCAACGCGCAAGCGATGTAGAAAAAGTTGTGGCCGAACTCCAGTGGCCATCGAATTAGCGTGAGCGTGTGAATGACCGAACGCGACCAAAATATGAAGATCACGCACAAGCCGGCCGCGAGATAAAGAGACGCGCTCGCATGCTGCGTCGATAAGAGCCCGCGGGCGTTGTCCGTCAGGAAAAAAAGTGCAACGCCTTGGATTATGCTGACAAGGGTAAGCTCAATGTTAATCACAACCGAGTCGAGTTCCCGGCGGCCTTTACTTGTCGGATTCACGACGCGACTCGTAATCGCCTAATCGTTGAACTGTCAAGGCGCTAGGCGGCACAACGTGTATTGCAGTAAGAGCGGACGATGGGGGAGTACGATGCGCAATAAATCCCGATCATGGCCACATTTCGAACAGCTACGGCTGAGCGCCAGAATTTAATGGAGCGCCATCGCGTGCTCCAGATCTCCAGCTTTTTGCTGAATCAATCCGGTAGAAATGATGGAAGCAGGAATTACCGATCTGTTACATTAAGCCACTACACAGCGTCCGAAGGCAGCCTGCTCTCGTTTGTTAAGGCACTTATATTATTGGCGTTACAGCGATGCATTGTCCAAAATCAGCGCCAAAATCGAGCAGGGCCTGGTGAGGTTGACTCTGCCAAAGCCCAGCACGTCAAGTCGCGCAAGATCACTGTTTCTTAACGGTCAGCTTCGCCAAGTTTGGGCCGCGAACGTGAGAGTTCGCGGCGTTTTTCTTTTCTTCAGTCGAACCTGCCTGCTTTTCTGCTTGGCGAATCGTCGCCTGCGTCGTACTTAGATGCTCCTGATATGGCGACAAAGACCGAAGAAAAAACAGCCACCGACAAACTGACCGCGGCACGAAATAAGAACCTCGATCTGGCGATTCAGCAGATAGCCAAAGATTACGGTGAAGGCGCGATCATGCGACTTGGGGACGAGAAAATTGTCGATATCGATGTCATTCCCACCGGCAACATTTTGATTGATCGCGCGCTGGGCGTAGGCGGATTTCCAAGGGGCCGGGTAGTAGAAGTTTTCGGCCCTGAATCGTCCGGAAAAACGACACTTACCCTCACGGTGATTGCGCAGGCGCAAAAGCGGGGCGGACTCGCGGCTTTTATTGACGTCGAGCACGCGCTCGATCCTGCGTACGCGAAAAGACTTGGCGTCAACCTTGACGATTTGCTCGTGTCCCAGCCCAGTTCCGGCGAGGAAGCGCTGCGGATTTGCGAAACCCTGGTGCGCTCCAACGCTCTGGACGTAATTGTGCTTGATTCGGTGGCGGCGCTGGTCACCCGAGCAGAGCTCGAAGGCGAGATCGGAGACGCCACAGTCGGCGCACAAGCGCGACTCATGAGCGCGGCATTGCGCAAACTCACGTCACTCATCTCAAAGGCGCGGACCTGCTGCATTTTCACAAATCAAATCCGCGAAAAAATTGGCGTGATGTTTGGAAATCCGGAGACGACGCCGGGTGGAAAGGCCTTAAAATTCTATGCCAGTGTGCGCGTCGATATTCGGCGCATAGGCGCAATCAAGCAGACGGATGGCGTTGTGACAGGGAATCGCACTCGCATCAAGATCGTGAAGAACAAGGTCGCGCCGCCGTTTACGGAGGCCGAATTCGACATCATGTACAACGAAGGAATCTCCTCGACCGGCGCGCTTCTCGATGTCGCCTTGGAAAAACAAATTATCGAAAAGCGAGGCTCCTGGTTGAACTACAAAGGCACGCAACTTGCCCAGGGCCGCGACGCCGCGAAAGAAGTTTTGAAAAACGACAAGGCGCTTTACGACGAAATTGAGACCGCGGTCAAATCGAAGCTGGACGAAGAGAAAGACTAGGCGCCGGTCCCGGCCAACAATTCTCGGGCAGTTTTCGCGCAATTCACGCCGGAAGGAAACTTGACTGCTTAAAGCAGTCAAGTTGCGCGACACCATCCAGGCATTAATCACGTGAAGACACTGGGCACGACGCGAGAGTCCGTTTCAGGTTTCCTGAAATTCGTGTTTATTCGTGGTTAGCAAAATGGTGACTTCGGGTGAAATCCGCCAATTATTTCTCGATTTCTTTCGCGAGAAAAAGCACACCATTGTGCCGTCTTCGTCGCTGCTGCCGGACGCGCCGAATCTGCTTTTCACCAATGCCGGCATGAACCAGTTCGTGCCGATTTTTCTCGGACAGCAGAAACCGCCCTGGAATCCACCGCGCGTGGCCGACACTCAGAAGTGCATTCGAGCTGGCGGCAAACACAACGATCTCGAGGACGTGGGACTCGACACTTATCACCACACATTTTTCGAGATGCTCGGCAACTGGAGCTTCGGCGATTATTTCAAAAAAGAAGCGATCGAGTGGGCCTGGGAATTACTGGTCGAGCGTTGGAAATTTCCGGCGCAACGGCTTTACGCAACCGTTTACAAACCCGGTCCCGGGGAACCCAGCGAGTTCGACCAGGAAGCGTACGATCATTGGGCGAATTTGTTTCGCGAAGCGGATCTCGATCCAAAGATTCACGTTCTCAACAGTGGCAAGGCTGACAATTTCTGGATGATGGGCGACACCGGCCCGTGCGGACCGTGCTCGGAAGTGCATGTCGATCTCACGCCCGATGGCGACACACGCGGCGAGTTGGTGAATAAGGAAGACCCGCGCTGCATCGAGATTTGGAACCTTGTTTTCATCCAGTTCAATGCGAATCCCGACGGCACGTTTACTCCGCTGCCGCAGCGGCATGTCGATACCGGAATGGGTTTCGAGCGCGTCACGGCGATCATTCAAGGAACAAAGAATTTCACCGATTTCTCCGGGACTATTTCAAATTACGAGACGGATATCTTTCGTCCGATTTTTGACGAACTCGAAAAACTGAGTGGGACAAAATACGGCTCGACTCTTCCAATTGTAGGGCACATCGCTTGCCGGACACAGAGGGGGGCAGCCGGAGCGGCCGCCCTACAAACGATCCAGAACAAGAAAAGATCGACGTCGCATTTCGCGTGATCGCTGACCACATTCGCGCCCTCTCCTTCGCAATCGCTGACGGAATCATTCCATCCAATGAGGGGCGCGGTTACGTACTGCGTCGCATACTCCGTCGCGCCGTTCGCTACGGTCGCCCCCTCGGTTTTCACGAACCATTCTTCTTCAAACTTGTCGATGTTGTCGTGAAGACGATGTGCGACGTTTTCCCCGAAGTCCGCGCGAAACAAAAAACAATTAAAGAAACAATTCGCCGCGAAGAAGAAGCTTTTAACAAAACCCTCGATAGAGGGATCGAGCTTTTTGAGCGGGCTGTAAAGCTTATACAATCAGTCTCCCACTCACCCGGCGAATTTGAAGCGGTCGACTACTCCGGCGCCACTCGAACTCAACGAAAGGTAGGACGTGTCCGTCGGACTTCGAGTGGTGAACTCTTTCAAGAACTTGCTGGTGAATTCGCGTTCCGGCTTTATGACGAGCAAGGCTTTCCGCTCGACCTGACTGAACTCATGGCGCGTGAGCGCGGGCTCACTGTCGACGTAGCGGGTTTTGAGAAACTGATGGACGAACAGCGCGAGCGCGCCCGAAAGGCCCAGAAAAAGGAGGAAATCAGTATCGAAGGAGAGCTGAAAGCCGAGCCGACGAAATTTTTGGGCTATGACTTTCTTGAGTCGGAAGCAGTCGTTGAAACCGTTCTCCCGGGCAAAAAATCGGACGAACTAAATATCATTGTTGATCGCACGCCTTTGTACGCCGAGATGGGCGGTCAGGTAGGGGATCGGGGATTCCTCCACGTTCCGGGGCATGACTGGACCGAAATTGGTCAGTTGCGTGTGATCGACACGCAAAAGCGCGGCGATGTTTTTGTTCATCGCGCGGCGCTTGTAAATGGTCGCGCGCCTGAACCGGGCGAGGCGGTGCGCATCTCGGTCGACGCTGATCGGCGCAAATTGATCCAAGGTCATCATACGGTCACGCACATCTTGCACTGGGCGTTGCACGAAGTTGTCTCGCGCGATGCTTCGCAAAAAGGGAGCTATGTCGGACCGGACAAATTGACGTTCGATTTTTCAAGCGCGCCCCTCACGCCGGAACAAAAGCGCGACGTGGAGAAATTGGTGAACGAAAAAATCGGCGAGAACGCGACGGTTTCGTGGACGGAAATTCCGTTCGCAGAAGCGAAACAGCGAAAAGATATCATTCAGTTTTTCGGCGAGAAATATGGCGACACCGTGCGCGTGTTGCAGATCGGCGGCACACCACGCGCGCTCAATGGCTACTCGATGGAACTTTGCGGTGGGACGCACGTGAGATCGACAGGCGAAATCGGACCGTTTCGGATCGTGAGAGAAGAAGCGATCGCGGCCGGAACGCGGCGCATCGAAGCGGTCGCCGGTGACGCAGCACGCGCGTGGGCGAAGGAAGAAGCTGCGCGCCAACAAGAGAAGTTTGAAGCACTCGCGCGCAAGAAACCTGACATTCCCGCATTGCCTGCTTTTGAAACCAGAGCCGACACCGCTGAAATGTTGAAACAGATCGACGCGCACGCGGCGCATCTCGAAAAATTGGACGCCGAAGTGCGCGAATGGGAAAAGAAGACGACAAAGGCTGCGGAGGCAGAACTGAGAAGCCGGGCCGCCCAGATCGCGAATCAGCTGGCGGCGTCGCACGCAGGGAAAAATTTCTGCGTCACTGAGGTGGCGAATGCCGATGCGAAGTTGCTCCAGGGTGTTGCGGACGCGCTTAAGTCGAAATTCAAAGGTCCAATTTTTCTCGCGGGTGCAAAAGACGGAAACGTTGCTTTAATCGCTGTGGTTCCGGAAGAACTCACCTCGAAAATTCAGGCGAACAAATTGATCCAGCAGATCGCGCCAATCGTTGGCGGCAAAGGGGGCGGCCGCCCGGAAACAGCACAAGGCGCCGGCAAAGACTCCAGCAAGATCGCAGAAGCCCTTGCGAAGGTGCGGGAGCTCCTCAGCTAACTTCGCAGTGATTACGGCGCGGTCGCACTCGGAGTTCGCGCGTGTTTCACGAGCAGCTTCGCGTTTTTGCCGTCCAGCGACATGCGATAAATCGACGCCTGGTTTTCATTTTCCTTTTGCATGATGCAAAGGAATTCGTTGGCGGTCAGCCAAAACGGTTCCCAAACAAAATCATCTTTGCGGGTGACGCGAACCGCCTTGTCGCCGCTGAGATCGAACTTTTCAATCGCAGGCTGCGGACCATCCCAATTTTTTCGCTCGTGCTCCGACCCACAATCGACATCCATCAGCAGCGACTTGCCGTCGGGCGAAACACTCAGTCGATCGCCGCCGTTCATGCTCGCGTCAGTTAAGATTTTCGCGAGCTCCCATTTCTTCAAAACGTTTCCATCGAGATCGATCTGGTAAATGTTGTCGAGGTCGTGGCAGAAAATCGATTTACCATCTCGCGCCCACTCCGGTGCGCCGAACGCTTCGGGCTTTAGCTCCGAATTTTTCACAAACCGAAATCCGGAACCATCGGCGTTGACCAAGCCAAGTTGCCACGCCTTGTCTGCCATGATTGAGAAGGCGAGTTTTGTCCCATCCGGCGACCAGACCGGACCGAAGCAATTGTCGCTCGGAATATCTGGCAGCACCGTGACCTTGCCGGTGGCGACGTCGGCAATCGCGATGTGGCGCTCGGGACCGGGACGATTCTTGGCGTCGCCTTCAGTGTTGAATGCGATTCGTGTGCCGTCTGGAGAAATGTCTGGTAGTGCGCCGGCCGCAACTTTCTTTGCGTGGGTGCCGTCGAGATCGGCAACAAAAATATTCTCGCTGCGTTCGTATGCGATTTTCCGCTGGGCGGCATTGCTCAGCTCAAAAAAAGCGACGCAGAGAAAGATCGTAAAGGTGAGTTGTTTCACGTTTGGGGGGCGCTGACGGATGGAAAGCGCCCGTTCTCGATCAGGCGTTTCACATTTTTCCCGTCGGCCGACATTCGATAAATCGAATCATCCTTTTCGCCAGCGGCTTTGCTGAGGAAGAGAATGTTGTTGTTGTCGATCCAAACGCCATCCCAGCCGAAAAGTTTCTTCGGCGTCAGCCGCGTCGCCTTTTGCGATTGGAGATCGAACGACCACAACGCTGGTAACGGGCCGTCCCAATCTTTGCGGCCGGATTCTTCGCCCATGTCGATGCTCAAAAGCAATCGCTTGCCGTCCGGCGAAACGTCAATCCGACCGTCGCCGCTCATGTCGCCTTTCGGCACGATCTTATCGATCTTCCATTGCGCGCGAACGGCGCCGTCGAGCCCGAGCTGGTAAACGTTCGCCATGTCCTCGCAAAAAACCGATTGGCCGTCGCGCGCCCAAATCGGGGAGTAACGTGTCACTTCATTTTGCACGCCGGGCTTCAGCACGTGGAAATTCGTGCCATCGGAATTAATGACAACGAGATCCCAGACTTCGTGTGGTCGCGTGGTGAAAAGGATCTGTTTCCCGTCGGCTGTCCAACTTGGGTAGTAGGAATTGTCGCTCGGCAGGTCTTTAAAGACGTTCAACTTTCCGGTGGCAACTTCGACCACAGCGATATGACGCACGTAACTCGTGTCGCTCGTTTTCTCGACCGTGTTAAATGCGACGCGAGTTCCGTCCGGTGAGATCGCCGGAAAAATTCCATCGGCGATCTTTTTCTCGCCGGTGCCGTCGAGATTTGCGATCCAGACAGCTTGGTTGCGTTCAAACGCGATCGTCTGCGGAGCAGCAAAACTCCAGGCCGCTCCGGACAGGAAAACCAATATGGAGCATAGGATTTTTTTATTCATGGAACCACGAGAGTGATGAAAAAAGTTGCTGCCAGTGCGACGGACAGCACTACCAGATAAACAACGCCGCCGGCAAAAAATTTCAGCGTGCTGATGAACCAACCCTGCCGGTAAACATACCGGATTGACAGGAAAATTTGCATAACGAACGCGATCCAGAGGAGCGCGATTGTCCAGCCCGCGATCGGGCCCGGGACCGCGCGGGTGAGCCCGATTGTCGCCAGCACGATCAGCATGATGCCGGTGTAAGCGAATGTGTGGATGTGAAGCGCATAGATCAGGTGGTCGATGTAAAGAATGTGCCGCCGAATGTAGAGAATTTTCAGGACGATGGCGAACAGGGGGATGCAGCAAAGCATCATGTAAGGCAGGTTGCTGAAGAGCGTGGCGATAAAAAGCCCCATCTTTGTTCCATGCTCACCCATCTTTTCCTTGGCTCGCCCTTCGATCCAGCGCTCGAAAGGCGTTGTCGATTTCGCCTGGTTAAAAACCGCAAATGGTCGTTCGCCTATTTTCCCATATTTCTTCATCTGCTTATCGGTTTCGGGCGCGGGTGGAGGTGAAACCGCGGTCGGTGCAGGCGAAGGCGCGTTCGTTGAAGGCGAAGAATCAGGTGGAGGCGAAGGTTCCTGTAACAATGCCTCCAATTTCTCTCGCGCTGCGGGTGGCAAATCTTGTTTCTTCAAGTCGGCTTCGATTTCCGCGCGATCTTTTGGGCCCAGTTTTCCCGGCTCGAAACGCAAGTCTCTTGCCCCGTAATTCACCGCAAAGAAAAACAGGATGCTTGCGAGTAGATAAAGCCGCAGCGGATTCACATAGCGGACACGTTTGCCGGCGAGAAACTCGTTGGTCAGCCGCCACGGTTTCAAGATGAGCAGCGCGATTGTGGTGAAGAACTTCGAATCCCAATTCAGGAATGAGTCGAGCACATCGGCGATCACGTAGCGGAAGGAACGGCGGTAATCGACCGCGGCTTGCCCACATTGGGCACAGTAGTGGCCAATGAGTTCTGCGCCGCAATTCTCGCAATGTGTCAGTCGTCGAGGTTGATCTTTGCTTCGACCGAACCAGCGTTTTCCGGGAGTTCGCTCGATCGCGGTAATTGCTGTATCACCGAGGACAATTTTTGCCGCTTCATCGGACATAACGGCGGCGAGATTACGAAAAAATTTCCTCGGCGTCGACTGCGCATAAACTTCGGCCCGCTCGACTCGCGTGCTCGATATCGAGGTCCAACGCTTTGGATTGACCGGCCGAACCGCTCAATTACACGATCTCACGTCGTGGCACTTCAACTCTTCAGAACCAAAAGCCCGGATCTGTTGATCGCCGAAGCGGCAAATGAAACACACGCTGAGCCTGACAGCCGGAAATGCCGTGACGATTTTTCATCGTAAAATCGCTTCTTAAGCTGTGCATGATTGCATTGAGCGTGTGCAAACCGATTGTGAGGACGGACAGCCTACTGATACTACCGGGGCGAAAACGGATTCGCTCAGAGCCGTGTGCCTTGAATGAGCTGAATAACGAGCACAACGACGGCAATCACGAGCAGAAGATGAATCAGAGCGCCGCCAACGTGGCCGATAAAGCCCAGAAGCCAGAGCACGACTAGTATTACGATTATAGTCCAGAGCATATAGATGTTTCTCTCGGTTGGGTTAAACTTTCGTCGGCCCGTTTATCCAACGTTGTATTCACTTGCCGAGATTTTTCAGCGCGTTCAAGTCGATCGTCGTTCCCGCCTATAGCTTCCGAACGTCGGAATGCTTTATCTTCCGCGACCTGCGAGAATGGCGTTGAGCCGTCGCACGGCCAAATCCTGCCACAGTTCGGTTCAACGAATGCTCCGGCCAACGTGCTCGACGATCTCCACGTAGGCTTTCAAGGGAGCTGACGGATCTTCGCCTTTCCATGCGACACAAGCCTCCGTCGCCACGGCCGGCATGACTGGGCGAAACACGACATTTTTGTGGGGGAGTTTTTTTAGCTGCTCGGGGACGAGGGCGACACCCAAACCTGCGGAGATGGCGTGGATCATCGTTCGTTCAAGATCGACGTCCTGCAAAACCTTCGGGACAAAACCGGCGCGGTGACAGGTTTTGGTTAGCCACTCGTGGTAGTAGGGATAGCTCGCTTCTGACATTCCTATGAAAAACATGGGCGCGAGAGCTTTTAACGCGACTGTCGTTTCGCCCGCGAGCGGATTGTTTTTGGGCAAAGCGGCGACGGTTTTGTAGGACGCAATGGTTCGGAATTCCAATCCGCGCAGCGCAATTGGCTCGTGTAATCCAACGAAACCAAGATCGAGCTTGCCATCTTCGAGCGCGCGAAATTGATCGCCGCACGACATGTCGAAGAGGTTAACCGAAACAGTGGGAAACAATTGACGGAACGAAGCGAGAGTCCTCGGCAGTAAATCGTAAAAGAGATTGCTGACGTACCCAATATTGAGAGCGCGAACCTCGCCACTGTGCAATCGCCGGACGGACTCGACCGTTTCGGCTGCAAGAGCAAGAAGGCGTTTGGCGTCGGCTAGAAATGAGCGGCCCTCATTTGTCAGCGTAACCTGCTGCTTTGTCCGATTGAGAAGCCGGACACCGAGCTCCTCTTCCAAATCTCTAATTTGCCGCGTGAGTGACGGCTGCGCGGTGTGCAGCTTTTCGGCAGCTTTTGTGAAGCTCAGCGCTTCCGCAACGCTGACGAAGTAGCGCAGATGACGAAGTTCCATCGGGCGTAAGACACTTATCGTAAACCGGGTCGGAACGTTAATGCAAAGAAGGAATTTCCGATTTATGACAGACCGCTCGCTCACAGGCAGACGGCCATACTTTAAAAGTATGACGTGCTACCAAGAAGATATTAGCGGGAAAACGAGCAGAGGGGTAGCGCTTTGCTTTGCCATTTATGAATCGAAACGCTTCAGCTCTTTGGAAAGGAAACCTTCATGAGGGCGAAGGGACTTTAACTACCGAAAGCGGCGTTCTTTCTGAAACGCAATATTCTTTTCGGACGCGATTCACAGAAGGCCGGGGCACCAATCCGGATGAACTGATTGCTGCTTCGCTAGGCGGGTGTTTTTCGATGGCCCTGTCCAATGAGCTTGGTCTTTGCGGTTTTCACCCACAGCGCATTGAAACCATCGCAACCGCAACGCTGGAAGATTTGGCCGCGGGCTGGACGGTCACGCACATTCAGCTCGACGTCCATGCGAACGTTCCGGACGCCTCTCAAGCGGGTTTCATGGATGCGGCGATCGCGGCAAAAACAAACTGTCCCATCTCCCGTCTGCTTAAAACAAATATCTCAATGACAGCCAGTCTCGACCGATGACATCAAATGCGTCGATTAGCCAGGCGAAGCTAATGCCGGCCAGCGGCAGAGGAAACTCGTTAGAGCTCGCCCTGGAAGTATCGGAGCTGCGTTACCGCCGGCTATTCGAAACCGCGCAGGATGGCATCCTGATTCTCGACGCCGACAGCGGCAAGATCATCGATGTGAATCCATTTCTCCTCGATTTGCTCGACTATCCGTTCGAAAGCATAATCGGCCTCCAGCTCTGGGAGATCGGTCTATTCGAAGACATCGCAGCGAATCAGGCAGCGTTCGAAAAGCTGCAAACAGAGGAGTACATCCGGTACGAAAACCACCCGCTCCGCACGAAGGCCGGCAAACAGATCCAAGTCGAGTTTGTCAGTAACGTCTACTTTGTCGGCTCAGCCAAAGTGATCCAATGCAACATCCGCGATATCAGTGTGCGGGCTGAATTTCAGGCGGCGTCCAAGAGGCACGCCGATACACTCGAGCTCGCGTGCAGGGCAAGAGATGAAGTCATCGCTGTGCTATCCCACGAGCTGCGCAATCCACTCGCGGCTATCTCTTCAATGATCGACGTGCTCGAGCTGGGTCACGGTGAGGTCGGCATGCCCGACAAGAAAGATTTGCCGCCCCAGTTCGATAAATCCGCCCTGGCGTTCATCCGCCGCAATATTCACACTCTTGTGCATGTGGTCGACGAGTTGCTCGGCTTCACCCATATCGCGAACGATGCCTTGGGGCTGGAGTTCGAGATGGTGGACGCGCACGAGGTGATCCGCTTTGCACTCAAGGATCTCGAGAGCCAGCAGAAAGGGACGGGGATTGGAATCGACCTCCGGTTGGAGGCTCCGCGTAGCTATATCCGAGCCGATACGCTCAAGCTCGAACAGGTTCTCTCGAATCTGATTGGGAACGCGCTAAAGTTCACGCCGGAAGGCGGCAAGGTTTCAATCGTCACGCGCAACGAGGAAAGCGGCAGGCTGGTCATCGAAGTGAGCGACACTGGGATTGGCATTCCGGCAGATGCACTTTCGCGGATTTTTTCGCCGTTCGAGCAAGGGGATTCGTCCATTCATCGACGCTACGGCGGTCTCGGTCTCGGTCTTTCGATTGCGCGTACTTTGATAAAAGCGCATGGCGGAACCTTGGAGGCCGCGAGCGAGGGATTAGATAAAGGCGCGAAGTTTACCGCGCGTTTTAAAATGGACGATTCGGCCACTGAGGTCGGTGGGGATGAACGCCCCATCGCAGCAAAGGAAGCCAGCCCACACGTCGTGGGGGCGTAAACCTGAGATTATGGAACCAACTATCACACAAAATGGCGCCCTGTTCGCGGTGCAGCACAGGCCGGTAAAAGGAAATTATTTCCGGCATCATCACCGACAGATCGCAAGCCCCAATAAAACGATCTCCACTTTACGAACGTCTGTCGGAGAATTTGTCTTTCGCCAAACTCCGCTCGGCTGTTATCTAGAGCTCGTCGTCGGCAGTGCTCGT
>WNFJ01370639.1_pt1 | contig 28187 bp, 36 predicted proteins | sample 5400461 | NCBI WGS metagenome assembly WNFJ01 (sample SAMN13153349, study PRJNA577476) | soil metagenome | isolation source: 115 cm saprolite on Douglas fir-dominated hillslope | place: USA:California | collected 2013-09-17
CATCAACCAGTTCTGCGGCTCCTTATCGGGATTGAGCAGCCGCTCCGGTGTGACGTCAGCGGCGAAGGCCGGCGACGCTAGCATGCTGGCTGCGAGCAGCGCATTTCGGATCGAACAACTATGTCTTGTCATGATCTCCTCCCATTTTTTCGAGCGTCGTCTCGACATGAGCTTCAAGCAAACTCAATCCTTTATGATCAATCCGCATCGTCGACGACAGTCACGCCATAAGGATCGATCCCAACCTTCGTTATCTGGGCAGCTACGCTACGCGAACCAAGATCGATCACATAGACCATTCCGGTCGGGTTGGTCGTAGATGCCGCCAGATTATCATCGCCGCCGGTTACAACCGCGTAGCGCCCTTCGGCCGCGATGGCCACGATCTTTGGCCTTGCTGGCGCACCGTCTGGACGCGTGAGCGCAACGCGCAACGCGGGCTATCTCTGCGCCAGGCCTATGGGCGAGCGCCAAAGCGACATCGATAATTGACACGTTGTTGACGCGGGTATTGGCAACGAGAATTTCCTTTCCATCTGGAGTCCAGGCAACTGAGAACGGTCGCGCTTGCCCACTGGCGCCGTCGGTCCCAACCTGCACGCGTGCAGCCTCGGCACCTGGAAGACCCTGGCGAGCCAAGTCCACATCGATAATCGAGATGGTGTTGCCTTCGACACCGGTCCTATTGTTCTGTCGGGCGGTCACGGCAACGAACTTGCCATTTGGGCTTGCGGCTATGCCGAAGGGCCCGGCCTGAACCGGAATGCGCGGGGCGACCTCGACGATCGGAGAGCCTGTCAACGCCTTCTGGAGGTCCATCACCGACACATCTTCGGTGCCGCCATTGCCGGACAGGAGGTAGGTCTTGCCGTCACTCCCCTTCCCGAGGGCGAGGAACTGTGGGTTGGGCCAGCAGCCGAAAGCATGCGATGGGCCGAGGAACGAATACGTGACCGGCGGCGGCGTCGGCGACACGAACGGCACCGGAAAGGTAGCGCACGAGGTATTGAGCTGGCGGGTCCCTGAGCCGACCAACGCCAGCTGGATTTGCCCGATCAGACCTCCGGTCTTCGGATCGATCAAGCTGAAGCGATTAGAGCCGTCCTGGCCCAGCCAGCCCTCGGACATGCTGGCGATGATCACGTCAGGAAGCACAATCAGGCCAACGCCACCGAACCAGCCGGCGTCGACAATTTTGAGAACCGCCGCATCCGTATTGTCGAATTCCGGCCTGAGCATCTTCTTGACGTCCATGATCGAGATATTTGCCCGACCTCCATGCTGGAGAAACTCGGCGTTTACGATGGATCCGTGATGATTCATCACGTAGGCCGTTCTCTGGTCGTCACTCAGCACAATGTTGGCGGGGTCGCCCAGCATCGCACCGTCGAGGCGTCGTGGGCTGACCAGCGATCGGCTGACGGTGGCATTCGGCGTATTGTTGTTTTCAGGCCTTAGCGCCGCGTTGAGGTCAATCGCATATATGCGCGGGTCGCGGCGGCCAGAGGCGAGAATGACCGGCGTCTTGGCGAGGGCGAGGTCGCCGGCGAACAGCGCCAGCGCCATGACCGCACATTGTGCTCTTGAGATGCAGTCGATGCCCATAGTTCCCTCGCGCAATGAGATCAAATAGACAGCGAGGTATTCCCCGCCGCACATGTAGATTAAACCTTTGAATCGCAGTGGCATGCTTTGGGGCGGCCGCACAGACAGAAATAGCTCGTATCGCTACCGGCAGGTCCCACCTCAGTCCGGCCCCAGCCGCCCACAAATGAGCGCGGACACAAGGTCCTGCTAGCGGCGTTGGCATGGCTTGCTTTGCCAGCCACCGTTGGCCCCGGATAGCCAACCCGCGCCCGGCGCTCGACAGCGCACCGCTCACCTGAGTCGAATATGCGTTCGTGGCTGCTCCCTCTATCTGCTTCGCAGGAACAGAATCAGGCGTACGATGTGCTCGCCCTTCTCCGTCAGGTCTGTGTTGATCGTGATCGAGGCCGACTGCCTTTCATCGTGCAGCACGACATATCCGGGTGAGGCTCGGCTTTCATCCTCGGTCCAGCTGCCGCGAAGACAGGATTTGACTTCCTCGAGAACCCTGCCATGCGCGGCGCTGCCCTCGTCTGCGGTTTTGAACCCTTGAGAATCGCAAGTGTAAGTCCGCGTTCCATAGAACGAGCAGTCTCCCCCAACCGGGCAGAGCGATTTTCGAATCCCGGAAGTTACCCTCGCGTAGAGCTCCGATGACGCTGGCAAACTTGTCTCTTGCCAGCGCCAAGGCAGCGACTTGCTTGAGTTCTGCGCAATACGAAGGAACCTCCGCAGCCTGCACGATCGATCCGACGTTGATCAACACCACTGTCGTCAGAACGCACAGGCCTGCCCGGGCTTGCCGCGGTGCACGCATGCTCGCGGACATCTCGTCGTCCCTCACTCGCTCGCCACCACCGTGAAATCCTCGAAATGCATGTAGCTGTCTGCCTTTGACCACAGGCCGACCTTTCCGGAGACGGGCGCTGGCAGCGTGTGCTGAAGATAGAGCTTGCCGTCGAGATACCCTTCAACCTTGTTGCCGGCGATGCGAACTTTCAAGTCGTGCCACTGGCGGGTTGCCGTCGGCGTGTTGCGAACCCATTCCACCGATGAACGCCGGCCCTTTTCAAACTTCCACAGCACGAGATTGCTTTCCAGGCAATTGGCCCGGATGGTCAGGTAGTCGCCGTTCGGCTTGAGATTGAACAGGATACCGGCGCCCTGATCGATGCGACCGGACAGGCCTTCGAACCGTACCGTGATCTCCCCGTTCTTGAAGTCTTCGACGTCCTTGGCCACGACATAAGGGTAATAGGCATAAGCCTGGACGCGATCGAGAAATTCCGCGTAACGTTCGCCATAGAGCGCACGCGCTTTGTCGGCAATGCCGGCAGAGGATTGTCCCTCTTTCCATTGCCGGCCATCAACGGCCAGCAGCTTCTTGCCACCGTCATTTTCGATGCGCCACACGCCGACCACGGGGAGGAGTCCCTTTGGCTCAGCGCCTGCCGTTTCATTGGTCAGGTCCACCTTGATCGGCGCCGCAAACGCCGGCAGGAGCACCGCAACCACACTCACGGCGATGATCAGTAGGGTTTTTGTGCTGCTGTTCATGACGACCTCCTTGAGGAACATTTGGTTGTTGGACGGTAAACGGCGACTGCGCCACCATGCGAGAATGATCAAGATGGGCAATATCGCGAGAAACCACAGAAGGGCGAACGCGCCGTCCATGACGAGCGGATAGCCTGGAAATTCGGCGGAAGGGATTGGCGCGGGGGGCGGCACGCCTGCGAGCCCGTAGATCAGCGGAAGAATCTCGCGGGGACTTGTTGATCGGCTTTTATCAGATCGAGCACCATAACGATATTCGATCTCACCGTAGGCGTCATCGCCGGTCGACGATGCGAAGCTCTGTCGCGCGGTGGCCAAACGAATAGAAACACGCCGCATCACCCGTTCGAGCTTTGCCAGCACGTTCCGTTGCAGATCAATGTAGCGAGGGTCCTCGGGCGTAAGGTGGACCGTAATGGCCAGCGGCTCGGCAAGGCCTGCGAGCTGTTGGGCGTCGGCGAGAGCAAAGGAATTGCGGCGATCCTCGGTGACGTCGATCGATGCCTTGATCTGGGTCACCGGAAGGAGCGCGACCGCCGCCGCAGCGACGCACAAAGCCGAGCGCATCAGCTTTTGCCGCACTGCGATGCCAGGCGGCAGCGCCGCAGATCGCAACGACCACGCCACCAACGAGGCTCGCCGAAAGAAGCCCTTGCTCGAAGGTGCGAATGACCTGAGTCAGCGACAAACGGGCGAACCATTCGAGCCAGCCGGGTCGACCTGCGATGGTGAAATCGAGGACCCAGGATCCGATGGTGAACGCCAGCGTCACAATTGCGGCCGTGGCGCTGCTTTCGGTGATCGACGCAGCGAAAAGCGCGACGGCGCCGATCAGCAGGCCGTAGAGCAGGTGACCTAAGAAAAGCGTGACGATCTCAGCCGCAGACAAATGTCCGCCCGCCATCCACCAGATGAGGACGGATGAAAGCACAGGAATTGCGCATAACACCCAGGCGACAAACACCGCGGCGAGTTTGACAGAGACGATCGTGACGGTGCGGTACGGCAGCTGGACCAGGAGCCGCAACGCGCCGGACTGCTTCTCTTCACCAAGCACCCGAATGGCGACGAAGGGAAACAGAAGTGTGACGGCAACGTAGAGCGACCCGAAGGTGGGGACCAAGATTCCGTCCAGGGGCGAAAGACCGGTAGCGAGCACCGGCGAGTTCGCCGCCGCGGCACTCGCCTCGCCGTACAACGATGTCGCTTGGAAAAAGCTGTAGCCGACGAGCGGGCACGCGAGCAGCAACAGCGTCCACAGTGCGCGACCGCTGACGATTTCGCGCAGTTCCTTCGCGAATAAGGGCCGAACCGGAGCGCCGCGCGCCAGCGATGTCTCAGGTGAGAACAAGAAAGATGTCCTCCAGGTTTGCGCCGGGACGATTGGCTCGGTCACGCAGCTCTTCGAGAGTACCGACGCCTCGGATTCTGCCATCCGCCAGCAGGACGAGACGATCACAGACCTGTTCGGCATCGCGGAGCTGATGGATCGATAAGAGCAGCGTGCGGCCACCCGCCGCTACGCCCCGCAGCACAGCCATCATGTCGCGCGTTTGTCTGAGATCGAAGCCGTCGAACGGCTCGTCCGTCAGCAGAATCGGGTGTCGCGCGGGAAATCCGAGCGCGATGATCAGGCGGCGGTTATAGCCTTTGGACAGGGCGTGGATGCGCTTAGCGAGCACGGGGCGGAGACCGATCATAGAAATGATCTCGGATGCCTCAGCCGTCGAGCGTCGGTAGACGCCCGCAAAGAAAGCCAACACGTGCTCAGTCGTTTGATCAGCGTAGGGGCGAACGCCATCCGGCAGGCAGAAGATCACTTCGCGCCGCCGCCGTAACGGCAGGAGCTGATCGCGGAAACGAATCTCGCCTGAATCGACCGGGAGAAGACCGGCAATTGCTTCGAGTAGCGTCGTCTTGCCAGCGCCGTTCGGTCCAATCAAGCCCAGAACCTCGCCTGCCTGCACCGAAAAGCCTATGCCTTCGAGTGCACGTTGCTCGCCGTAATATTTACTCAGCGAAGTGATCCGCAACACGGTCATGCCCTTGTTGTCGCTGAACGACGAGGTGCGGGATCTATCGAGCACCTAAGGTCATCATGCATCGTCATCGATCTCCCAGTCTCGTACACTTGCGCTCACGATGGCAGGATGGCGAGCGCACATCCAGCCGCCACGAGCAGAATTAAGAGGACTTTCCGGATCTCGGCTCCATCGACCTGATCTCGAACCCTCTTTCCGAGCCAAGTTCCGATCAGCACCGCCGGTAAGCTGAGCGCAAATAGGGATATAGTGTTGCCATTGACCGCACCTCGAGCTCCCAGACAAAAGGCGCCGATGACGAAAACAAAAAGTCCAACGTACTGAAATACAGACTGCTGAATTTCTTTCGGCCATGTGCGCAGCCTGCACCACATGTCGCTGACAAGGCCCGTAAATCCGGCCGCGCCACTGAGGAGGCCATTGAGAAGGCCAGCTCCGGCATCTGCAATCGGTCCGCCTGATTTGATCGCCTCAATTGCAGGCAGCATCAAACCGCCCACGCCATAAACAATGAGGAGGCCCCCGATCACAGCGCGCATGATCGTGGGATCCGACGAACCGAGAATCGTGACGCCAACAGGCACGCCGATTGTTGCACCGGCAAGGAATGGCCACAGCACGCTCCATTTAGGCGTCGGGCGCAATACCCACCTGGCAACGCCTTGCACAAGCGGGCCAAATGCAATTGTCAGAGTGACGGTTTGGATTGGGGTCAGCAGCTGCAGCCACACTGCGGTTGCGACGAGGCCATAGGCAAAGCCGGTGACCTGCGATGCCAATGCGGCCACGAACGACGCGCTGACAAAAACCAACAAATCAAGGACGTTGACGTCCATTGGAACCCTGCCGTGGGTGGCCCGAAGATGAATCGCGGCGGGCGACGCATCTTCGGACCGGGCGCCGAAATTAACTCCTGGCGCTTGCGGTTTTGTCGAGGGCGGCGCGCAGGCCTCTAACAAGCTTCAGGGCGTCGTCATTGGCCCAGAAGTGAAGGAAGATGATTCGCGGTTCTTCGGTCAGCATGTGGCTGTGAATAGCCGTCACATCGATGCCGTTAGCGCGCAGCGTCTTCACCACCTCAGCGACCTCCGACCCGATGAGCGCATAGTCGCCAGTGATTGCCGCTTTGCCGCCGCCGGTCGGTTGGAAATTGATGGCGGTCGCACCGCCCATGATCGGCGCTCCCACCGCCAAGGATCGCGGCGAGGTATGTTGACAGCATAGACCCCGCCATTGTTGGCACCCTTTGCGCCGAGAATCTGATCGATCTGGGCGGTGTCGAGATCGATGGCAGGAGGCTGCGCGGGAGGTGGGGGAGGCGTGAGTGGCGTTTTGCTGACGGCAAGTGCGTCACGGATGGTCTCGGCCATCTTCACCGGATCACCGTGCCCGCCGACGTGCATGTAGAACGTCAACGGTTCGGCGCGCAGCAGGTGATTGTGCACCGCGGTGACTTCCACGCCCCCTTCGATCAGCTTGGCCATAACGGGGTTGACCTCGCTCTGAAGCAGCACGAGGTCTCCCATCGCCATCGCCGTGTTCCCCATCGGCTGGAACGCGATCCAGCCGCCGAGCGCTAGTGTCGGCCGGATTGTGATGCCGTCGAGCGTGACCTGCAGGTCAGACCGCGGAAAGCCCCAGCGATGAACCGCGCCGCCGACCGCTCCGGTTCTGCCGAAGATGCCGTCGATCTTGGTCCAGTCGATGGCTTGCGCATGGGCGCTGGCTGCCGTTGACAGAACAACGCCGCAAGCGGCGAGGAGTTTAATAATACGCATGACATTGGTCCTCCGTGATTTCAGGCACGAGTGCCTATGTTGCTGCCTTTCGCTATCGAACCGGCTGGTTCTAACGGTCCTGCAAAAACCAAGGCCCGTTACCGTTTGCTACCGGCCGGTGTTCGGATACGCGTCGAATTGTGCAAGTCCTTTGACACCAGATGATGCGCCAATCATTTGCGGCTGCTCGAACGCATGCGCGAGACAATGATCGAAGTCATCATCTTTATGTAAGAGCCCTCCTCGGTTCGTTGTTGTTGACACAGCATCCAATCGCGCTGAGGTTTCTACACGCCGCGCCTCCCCTTGATTTCCGGCAAGGAGAAGCCGAACGTCATTCCGGCGCGAAACTCTTCAACTGGATGTCCATTCACGACGGCGTGGCGAAAGCCGACGTCGAAGCTGAGATTGTCCTGCACCTGCCAAATGGCACCAATCAGGCCGGAGACGGTTCGCGACTGACCGATTTCCTCTTCGTAGAAGAATTCGGCGACCGGCCGTACCTTCCACTTCGAGGGCCCCTCGATAATGCTGCCGAGAAAGAAGTCAGCGTGATTGTCGCGCGTGAGTTCTGTGACGACGTTGGCGTGTACGGTTCCCCAGTCCCATCGCTGAGAAGCGATCGTGCCGAAGCTCGCACCGAAACCGCTGTCGGCGCGCACGCCCGGCAGCAGCGGCCCGAATTCGATTGCAATGCTCGGCCCGCTGGCGTCCTGGAGGCTCCCCTCCCTCAACACGTGCTTGAGAAATGCCCCGACGCCGTTGATGCTCGCGCTTTCATCGGAATTCGCCAGCGGAAATTGTCCCTGGCCCTGAAATACGAATTCCCAGTTCTTTGCGTAGCCGTAATTGAAGATCATGAACGGCGCGATCAGCGACGTCTGCGCGTTCTGGCGTAGTATCCCGGCCGGCTCCAACTCGATTTCCACCTCCTGCGGATCGGCCACCGCGGCATCGGTGCCGTCGAACGGCCGATACGCGAATGACGCCGTCGGGCCCACCATCGCTACGCCGATAATCACTACGCACGTGAGCGATGATGAAGACCCGATCTTCGAAATCCGATGCCTCATTCGCACGCCACTCCTTTGAAGCCCATTCAAGGCACCGGACGGTACACCCACACGGCGGCCGGATCTAACGATGCCGCCCGCACCGCGAGAAACAGCCGGTCCACTGACGGAACAAAATAGGAAGTGCGCGCGCCTCGGACTGTGGGCACTCTAACGAGACGACGATAGTCGCCCGCGCGTGCGTCGAAGACGTCGATGAAACCTTCACCGCAGCTGACGTAGACGCGTCCGCGCTTTGCGTCGACGAAAAGATCGTCGGCATCGCCGCACAGTTCAACACTCGCAACACTCTCTCCATCGCGGGCGGAAAACGCTGCGAGTCTTCCCGGGGCCCGGAAGGCGACCAGGACACGCTGGGCATCCTCATCGAGGGCCATCGCAAAATTCGCACCGCTCTCTTTCACGCGCCACAGTGCATTCGGTTGGCCACTGCCACTATCGAGCACCGCGATTGCCCTTGCACGCGGTACGTTCACAATGATCTGGTTGTTGCTGCGGTCGAGCTGGAAACCCTCCGGATGCACCGGCAACGGGAAATCGGCGATCTTGGTTCGCGTGGCTGGATCGATCGTCGCGATGCCGCCGCTTCCGTAGCCGATCAAAACACGCTTAGTGGATGGATCGACGCGCACATTGTCTGCATCATCGCCTAAATCGATACGACCTGTTTCCGCATAGTCTGCACCGCGATACAGGCGAACCGACCCATCACCGCCATTTGCCACGTACAGCGTATCGCTCGATGGCTCATAGCCGACGCCTTGCGGTTCCGTCAGTCCCGCGATGACGTGAATTACCTTGCGCGCCATGAGATCGACCACCGCGACGGAGTTGCTTTCAAGTTCCGCAACGAACAGCCTGCTCCGCAGCGGATCAAGAGCCATGTGATCGATCCGCCCCCTCACTTCGCCGAGCGCAATCTTGCCTTCCAGATTGAGAAGGGGTGTCTCAGGAATCTGGGCCGCCGATGGCGTCGCGAGGAGCGGCAGCACCATGGCGGCCGTGAAAAGAAGGAGAGTGATACGCGATTTCATCGTCTGCCTCGCTGCACCTGCAAAGGAGTGCGATCGTAAATCGGCGGTGTCGATTTTTGATTGTTTCAGTTCTTCATCGGATCGCATTGCCGGGTGTTCGTACCCCAAAAGTCGATGCAGTCGTCATACGTTGCGGGCCCGCGTCCGACCGCTTTGGCGAATAGATATTTGACGACGGCATCGACCTCGCGTTGCGACAAGAAATCGTTGCCAGCTGGGGGCATGTCCTTGCCCATTTCTTCGCGCGTGTGTCCGAAGCAACGCTTATCTGTGTATGCGAAGCGGTCATGGTAGGGCATGCCGGTGCCCGGCCGGCCGCATTTCACCACTTCGGTGAGCTGCTCGGGTGTGAGATGCGTTGCGCGCAGCGAAAGGGCATTGCCGCCATAACCTTGGTCGCCCGACGCATCCCATTTATGGCAATACTGGCACACCGCCTTGCTCTTGAAGATTTCCTTGCCGAACTCGACCAAGCGAGCTTCTTCCGCGGTCGGCGCCGCCTGAGCGACGGCTGGCCGCATATCATCCGCAAACCAGAGGAAGCAAGCTGCGGCAGCAATCAGCGCCGCGCAGCCGCCTGCGCGCTCTCCTGCCGCTTTCAGGACGGTGCCGATCATTCCAAGACTCCCGATATGGCCTGCGCAAGCTTTGCTTTTGAAGCGCGACTGCAGATGTCCAGCGAAATATCGGTCCGGGCGTACTGGCCCGGACCTTAAATGCCTATTTCAACTCGCCCGGCGTCGTTTCATAGGCCGGTCGCCGGTTCGCCGGTGATCAGGTCATAGAAGGTGGTCTTGGCCGAACTACCTTGGGCGGTCATCACCTCGAAAACGGGCTTTCCGTTCCGGATCTTCTCTTTCACGGAGAAGACAGTGCCCTGCGCCGATGCTTTCTGGATGATTGCTGGGATTGTCATCTTCGTCATCGAAAGCAGCGTGTGGTACTGCGCCGACCGAGCGATGTGCTTGAGATCAGCGAACACCTCCTTGTCGGGAGTCCAGGCCGCTGCGGTCGCATCACCGCCGTACTCGTTGAAGGAGTTGTCCTCGGCGGGGGTGTCGAAGCCCTTCGCAGAGGTGTAGACCGTCAGGGCAAGCTTGCCCTTGTCCATTTCGTACTTGGCTTCGGTTGGCACCTCGGTTCCCTTGGCTACCTGCGCGATGCCTTGCACCAGGGTGATCTTCGCACCTGCCAGGGCTTTAATGAGCACTTCATCTGCGTTCTCCGCCGCTTGAGCCGCAATGGTACCCGCTAGGGTCACGAGCGCGGCCGTTATGGCCAACTTCCAATTTCCACTCATTTTGGTCTCCCCGGTGTGCGTCACTGTTTCGCTTAGCTGTCGACGTTTACAGTCAAGTCGGGTCGGATAGTCGGAATTTGCCTAAGGGAGGCTGATCGGACGTGTCGCGCCCGGCAATGTCGTTAGCTCTCCGGACGCGCGTCCGCGCGGTCCGCTCACCAATCAGACGGGCGAGTTGTTCGTGGAAAAGAGTCCCTATCGACGACATCGCGCGTCCTTACACCTGCTGCGAGCGCAGATTTAACTGTTGGACGCGATGCTTCGGCTGTCGCCTCGTGGGGAGATCGCTTCCCCATGGATCCATTAGCGTGGAACGTCTGTACGCTGTCAAGGATCAAAGCATTTCGTCGCAATCACGGCGGGGACGCTACATGGCTTTGTTTAAGGTAGTTTTATGCGCTTGGGGCAAGATTGTGGGAGAATGCGTGGGGTGGTAATTCCGCGCCCGACATCCAGTTCCAAGCAACAAGGACCGGTCATTCATTTCGGTGCAGTCTCTCGCGCACAGGCTTTGCGATTGTGGCGGTGAGTGTCCCGCGCAATCTCGATAGACCGAGTCGAGAGAATGGTATCTGCGGCATTACTTCGAAGGTGGATGTGATTCAGCTGAAATACATTTCAAATAGCAGGGCAAAGGTGATATTTGTTAGCTCGCTGCTGTGGGCGGGTCGACACCTGGAGTTGCAACACACGCCTCAGAACTGCAAACCACAGTGGACGCGAAGAGTCGAGGCTAGGATGCGTCTATTGATCGTGGAAGATGAGACGCGGATTGCTGAGCTCGTTCAGGAAGCGCTGGCGCGTGCCGGTTTCGCGGTTGATGCGGTAGCGTTATGCGCCGATGCCCGGGCGGCGCTCGCAGTCACGTCTTATGACGCGGCGATTGTCGATCTCGGGTTGCCTGACGGTGACGGGCTGAGCTTGCTCGGAGAGCTGCGAGCGAAAAATAATCCCACTCCCGTACTGGTATTGACGGCCCGCGATGCTGTCGAGGATCGTGTTCTCGGTCTCGACACCGGCGCCGATGACTACCTGGTCAAACCATTTGCGATGACCGAACTCATCGCACGAACAAAGGCGCTGTTACGTCGTCCGGGTGGCGCGCTTGGAATGACTTTGAAAGCCGGCAACATCAGCTTCGATACTGTGGAGCGGGATGTCAGGATTGGGGGCGCCTCATTGGTCTTGCCACGACGCGAGAGTGCAATCTTGGAACACTTGATGCGGCGTCTTGGTCGCGTTGTGCCAAAGCCGGTTTTCGAAGAGAAGCTGTACGGGCTCAATGACGAGCATGGGTCAAATACAATTCCCGTTCATGTCCACCACCTGAGGCGTAAGCTGCTGGATGCAGGCGCAACTGCCGAGATCCACACGGTACGCGGCGTCGGCTACATCCTGACTGAAAGCAGCACATGAGGACCGTTCGGCTCCGGTCGCTGCAGGCAAGGTTGGCGCTGCGCCTTGCCGCACTGTATGTGGCCGCGACCGCAATGGCGGTCGGCATCCTGATTTATCAAGCCTATGAAACGGCCGACACCCTCAATGATCGCGAACTCAGTCTGCGGGCCGCCGATCTTGCGCACTACGTTGTGGTGGATTCCAGTGGGGCCGCCCGCCTTGAGCTGCCGGCGGAGCTTGCCGCACGCTATCAGGCCGCCGGCAACGGCGATATCTTTGCAGTTCGCCGCGGCTCCGATGCCGTCCTTGCCGCCTCGCCGCCGAACTTCGGTGAAGTTGCAGCGAGATGGCCAGCGGGAACGGACGACCCGAGCTATTTCCATCTCAAGGACTTCGGCGGCGAGGGGCGCGAGTACTACGGTTTGACTGTCGTGCAAACCAGTGCGGCCGGCCCTCTTTCCGTCTCAGTCGCACGCGCTGCTGATGCTGACATACTGGTTCACTCCCTGTTGCGGGAATTTGTGCTGGATTTGGGGTGGATCATTCCATTGCTGGTCATCGCCACCCTGGTTGTTGGCGCAGTGGCAATACGAAGCGCCTTCAAGCCTGTCGCAGATGTATCGCAAATGGCTGCGGCCATTGGTCCGGGCGCGACCTCGATCCGCCTGCCGGAAACAAATCTACCAAGTGAGATCACACCCCTGGTCACCGCGGTCAATCGTGCGCTGGACCGCCTCGAGCAGGGCTTCCACCTTCAGCGTCGGTTCACAGGGAATGCCGCCCACGAGCTGCGCACGCCGCTTGCCATTGTAACCGCCGCGCTCGATGTCATCGAGGAGAACGGCGAGATAGCCAAGATCAAAGCCGATGTAGCGCGGATGAACCGGCTTGTGGATCAGCTTCTGCGCGTTGCCCGGCTGGACGCCGTCGCGCTGGACGTTTCAGAACCTGTTGATCTCAATGATGTCGCGTCCGAAATCGTGGCCGCGATGGCGCCCTGGTCGCTCGCTCGGAAAAGGTTGATCGCGTTGCATGCCAACGGCGAACCTGTGATGGTTAAGGGGAACCGCTACGCAATCGGTGATGCCGTCAGAAATCTTGTCGAGAACGCCGTTGCTCACGCACCCCCGTCGAGCGAGGTGACAGTGAGCACATCAGCAAACGGCACTGTCAGCGTGGCCGATCGCGGCCCGGGAATTGCAGCCGAGCAGCGCAAACATATTTTCGAGCGATTCTGGCGTGGGAGCGGCAAAGAAGGCTCGGGGGCAGGGCTGGGACTCGCCATCGTGATGGAAATCATGAAGGCTCATCAAGGCAGCATCAGCATTGATGATAATCCTGGTGGTGGCATAATCTTCACACTGTGCTTTGGCCACCTTATGAGTCAGCGCAATAAAAAAAGCCCCGCCACGGCGGCGGGGCCGAGTGAATGAATCGAGCAAACTCGATTCATTCCCACAAATACCCGGCTGAGGGAGGGTAAGATGCATGGCCGGGCATTCGGGCTCGGTAACCCAGGCGACTGTTTTGAGCGACCACAGTCCCTTCATCCATCCATCGCTCGAAAACGGACAAGCACCGGATCAAACTTTGTATGAATTATGCGTCGCTCGGCACCTGCCATAAAGACGTGAGCCCTGTCGCTTCGCCGACCTAAAGTGCGCCCTTCCTGCGCGCTGCAGCGAGTTCCTGTATCTTGGCGCGGATCGGATCGAACGGACCGTGTCTGTGTTGTTCGGGTGGAAAATCGTCCGCGTAGGGCCCGTAAGGTGTATCAACGGGTTTCTGCAGCCTGTCAGGAAAATCGTTGTCGAGATTAGGTCTGACCGGACGCTGAAGGCTGTTTATGTACGCTGCGACGTCATAGGCGTCTGCATCGGACAGCACCGGCGTGTCAAACGTGGTACCGAACGGCATGTTGTGACGCACGAAGGATGCGGCGGTCAGCACCCGTGTCATGCCGGCACCGTTGTTGTAGCTGTCCGGTCCTGCCAGCGGCGGAAACTGGTAACCGGGGCCCTTCTCGGCGCCCTGACCTAGTCCGTCCTTACCATGGCAGGAGGCGCAGGCGTCGGCGAATACTTTCGCACCGTTGTCGAGATCAGCCGCACGGCCGGGTTCCTTGATGCTCTTCAGACCGGCGCCAATGAGCTTGGCGCCGTCGGGAATTCCGGTCGACAGCCATTTCATATAGGCGAGATACGCCTTCATCTCGGTCCCATCGAGCGGCATGACGTGGCCGTTCATGCTGCGCTCCAAGCAACCGTTGATGCGCTCTTCCAGCGTGCCAATCTCCCCTTCGCGCCCGCGATACTGCGGAAACTGGCCCCATACGCCCGTCAGAGGCACCGCGTAGGTCTGAGTGCCGGCCTTAAGGTGACAGTTTTGGCAGGTAAGGCTACTGCGAGAGAAGCGCTTGGCCGGGTCGATCGCGGCCGGACCGATCTGGTTTGCGGTATCCGTAAAGAGGGCATAGCCGTATTTGACGAGTTTGCCGAAAGGGTCGTCTCCAACCGAGCCAATGCTCGGCGACGTCCATTCCGTGAGATCGATCTGCGGCACGTCCGCGGCTGGTGCATCGCGCGCCATCACGACTGCGGCAGCTGCGAGGGACATCATCGAAATCAAACAGATGCTATGTTTCATTTTCAAGCTCCTGATGAAAGACGGTTGCCCGCACGCGCGGTTTTCGACGGTGTCATCAAGCGTCCAGATTAGCGAGTCATGTTTAAGGCAGTTTTATCCGAACGCAGCCCACTCGCTCCGAGCGCGGCAAATCCTGCACGCGCACTTATTATGACTAGATGTTGTGACGGTCGGCTCAGTCGCTATCGAGCACTCATGGAGGCGACTACCTCCTCAAGATGCCGGACGATTGCACTTCGAGCGCGGACATAGTCCTCAGCGGCTGGCGGTACATCGGACCAATAGGTGACCTCAGCATGGCCTTTCAAGTTGGTCGGCACTTCGTCAAAGGCGAAAATCTTCGTTGCAGCGTCTGCCTGTTTCGATGTGAGGCCGACAGGGACGTCAGTGTCCGGAGCGAGCCCATCGCGAGCCAAGCCCTCACGGATAGCTACCGGGATCTTGTCGTCAACAGCAATGCCGCGCGACACCGCGCTAACGGGCAGGCCGCGCTCCCTCGCAATGCGATTGAAATGCGCCGCCGCTATCTGGCTCTTCACAGAACCATGGAGACATACGAACATGAATGTTGCTGGTTTGCTGGAATCGTCCTCAGCGCGGCTCGGCGATCCAACAAAGATTGTTGTCAGGAGAAGCATCAAACTGCCAATGCGTGCAAGCGAATAGGTACTCGGCGGTGGGCCGTTGTCGATCCGTTTCGGATCGACAGTACCGCCGCGGCCGTGCTCGTACGAGCCTTCGATGACAACGGGCGAGATGCTATTGAGAGTCCGAGGGCGACAGAAAAGAAGGGCAACAAGATAACGCATGATTAGCTCCGAGTAGTTTGAAGCAACGGCCGGATGTGCCGGCGGCCCCGCGTGCGGTGGGATTGGCTGACATTCTTGATGCTCCGACCCTGCCAACGGCGCTTCAGGCGAGCGCGAAGCCCGGAAATACGGGCGAAGGGCATTGTTGCAAAGCATCGTTTCTCTACCTTGCCTTAGTTTTTCTCATAAAGGTCCTCAGACGCTTCGCGACCTATCGTCTCCGAGCGTGCCTGATCGCGACTGAGCGCACCGTCGCTCCCATCGAGGAAGCGTAAGTGAAGTATGCCGCCGTTTTGAGGTAGGTTTAGGGGCAGATCTACTGATCTCGAAATCAGAAAACGGGGAACTGCGACGAAAGCGCCGCGATAAGCATCGGCAGCTTTAGGAGTCAGATGTGTTTATATTGCTAACGAAGGAGACGGACAAAATGAAGCTACGTTGGCTACCGCTGGTGTCCTGCCTGCTTCTCGCATCGCTGCCACCAGAGGACACCCGCGCGCAGCAGCGGTCGGTCATACGAGTCGCGCTCCCGGGCACGATCGAGCCTGTAATTCTCAGCCACATTGGCCCAGCATTTACTGCGGCTAGCGGCTATCCGCTCGAACTTACGCGCGCGCCATCGATCGCACTGGTAAATCGGATCGTCAGCGGCGAATTGAGGCCAGATGTCTATATCAGTTCCGACGCGAACCAGATGACGAACGTGCACGCTGGTACATGACCATTTTGCGTTCACGAACCGCACTCCTCTACAGCCCACGCAGTCGTTTCGCCGATGACTTCGAAGCGGCGAGGACCGGACGACTGGCGTGGTACGAGGTGTTGCAGCGGCCGGGTCTGGTGCTCAAGAGGCCCGATCCTACAGTGGACTCCGGCGGCTACCGCGCCATCTTCGTTTTCGAATTGGCCGAAAAGCACTATGGCATTCCCGGCCTGAAGCAGCGAATCGTCGGCATCGACAATAACGAGAGCCAATATTTCGACCGCACGAAGGACTATCCCTTGCTTCGTAACGGAAGCATCGACGCCACGGTGCAATTCGTTACGAACGCATTGGTTGGAGGCGTGCCATACATCGATCTCCCGGAGGAGGTCGATCAGAGCGACCCTGCGCTGGGCCGGCTGGTACGCGACGGTCAGTTATACCAACCCGCGAGGCCAGACGTTCCAGGGCGCCCCTGCATTCTACGGCGTCACCATTCCTACTGCTGCTGAGAATGCGGCTGGCGCCGAGGCGTTCGTGCGGTTCCTGCTTTCAGAGTCATCGCTCAATAAATTGGAGCGAGCAGGATTTCTGCGTGCCGAGATCGTGGCCGCAGGCGACCTGAACGCGATTCCATCATCACTGCGATCGCTTGTCAGGGAGCGCTCGGGGCTGTGACTTTCGCTCGCGCAGATCGATCAACGACGCAGATTTTTTTCTGCTTCGCGGCCTGATGACCCGAGGTGGCGCGAAGTCTGCCCAGCGTGCTGATTTCTGTTGCACGGGCTCTGTCATCAGACATCTGCGGGAAGCGGTCGCACGATCGGCATTGCGTTCGCGCCGCCCCGGCCCGACTTCGCGACCAAGAACTTTTTTCCGTTCTTGCAAATCGCTACCTCCGGACGAAGGCTGTCGAACGCCGGATCGGGACTGACTCTGACCTCGATGCGTTCAACCTCACGGCAGTCGTAGCCGGCTTGGCGAATGATTTGCGCAAGCTCACGTTCATGAACGCCGGGAGGGGAAGGGGCCTGGGCGACCGCGACCGTCGGACAGACCGCCAAAGGCAGAGCAACAAGTGCCAGTTGAGGCCGTCTCGACATTTGTTCCTCCTATTTGAGAAATCTGCGTAAGCTTGGTACGGACCGCGACAAGTCAGGTCTCACTCGGTGACGCTCAATGCGTTCGCCATAATGGTCTTTAGGCGAGGTCCGCGAGCCCCGCATGACCGTGCGTCAGACCTCCTATTGAGGCAAGAGACAAATTTCACTGAATCCACAAAACTGCCACAGGCCCATAAAACTGCGTTAAACAAGCTCTCGTAGCCTGATGCATTGCGCAACTACGACGAACATTCTCCGGCAAGACCGCGCCTGCTTTGACACTTGACAGTGCAAAGAGCGTTGCCTTTATTGAGCGGCATGGGGAATGCGATCTCCCCACGAGGCGACATGCCGAAGAATCGCGTCCGGCGCCGATGCAAGGACGCACCATGTCGCTAATTCTTGCCCCTTCCGCTGAAGAGCTAATGCAACCCGGTCTCACGGGCACCGATCGCGCGGCCGGAGATCCTCGTTCTGACGCGAGCTTGTCGCCCGGTCTCTGCAGCCGCGCGGTGGCGATTCCGCCGCGATCGCGATCGGAGCTTGAGTTTCTGAGGCGCGGCGGCGCCGAAGACAGCAAATACTGCCTTAAAAAATTCTGCGGTAATGAAACGCCCCATTGACGGGACGACGCTGGAGGAATCGGGAAGTGAGTGAAAAGCCTGTCGCAATGATCGAGCATAGTGCGCCGGCCCAATCGCATCTGCGCTTCTCCGCACTTATCGGAGCGGCGACGCTGCTGTTATCGGCTCATTTGGCTTTGGCGCAAGACACATCCTTCGGCCAGCGTCTGTTCCAGGACAAGGCGGACTGTCAGTTCTGCCATGGCATCAACGGTGACGGTCGCGGCGACCCGCGCTCGCCCGGTCGAGCCGCAAATCTGCATGAAACCCATCTCAATCGCGATCAGTTGGTAGAGGTGATCGCCTGCGGGCGGCCGGGGACCGAAATGCCCCATTTCGACAAATATGCCTATGAGGACACCGACTGCTACGGGCTCAAGGGGAAGAATCTTGGCAACGACGCGGCACGCGATCCGCATTCGACGAGCTTGACGAAGCGCGAAATCGAGGCGGTTGCCGACTACATCCTCGCGAAATTCGTTGGCAAATAATCCGGCCTCGAAGAGGAGACTATCCATGGACGGGAATCTTCTTTCGGTATCCGCAGCTGAACTCTACGCGCACCTCGGCACCGCCTCGGCGCCGATGCTGGTGGATGTTCGTCGCGAGGACGCCTTCGACGCCGATGATAGGCTGATCATCGGCGCGGCCCGTCATGCCCCGGGAGAAGTCGACCGCTGGTCGAGGGAGTTGCCCGTCGGTCGCATCGTAGTGGCCTATGGCAGCCTTGGTGGTGAGGTGAGCCAAGACGTAGCGAAGATGTTGCGTGCCGCCGGCGTCAAGGCAGCATATCTTGAGGGAGGTATCTCTGCCTGGCAGGAAATGAAATTGCCCACACGACGAAAACTCCGTGGCAGGGCGGACAATAAATGGGTTACCCGCGAACACCCAAAGATCGATCGCATTGCCTGTCCGTGGCTGATCTCGCGCTTCATCAATCCTGGTGCCGAATTCATCTATGTGCCACCGGATCAGGTCACCGCAATTGCGAATGAGACCGGCGGTATTCCATATGACATCAAGGGCGCCGAGTTCGGGCACGTAGGTGATCGCTGCTCCTTCGATGCGATCGTCCGCATCTTCGATATCAAGGACCCGGCTCTGGATCGCGTCGCCACGGTCGTGCGCGGTGCCGACACGTCTCGGCGCGATCTCGGACCTGAATGCGAGGGGCTTTACGCGATCTCGTTCGGACTTTCGGCGAATTTTCCCGACGACCACGAAATGCTGCGTCATGGCTTGGTGATCTACGACGCGCTTTACACCTGGTGTCGCAAAGCCCTGGCCTCGCCGGCCGCGCAGCCTCTCAAGGCCCAAGCATGAACGACGACCCCACTCAGGACACGCGATTTCCTTTGACCTTAGGAGGGTGGTGATGCCGTACAGCGTCAAACCTCTTGGATGCGACCCGGCCCGGGTCAAAGGCATGTCAGAACGCTTGATCATCAGCCATTACGAGAACAATTACGGCGGCGCCGTGAAGCGACTGAACCAGATCGAAGAGAAGCTCGCCGAACTCGACTACGCGAGTGCGCCCGGATTTGTAATCAACGGACTCAAACGTGAAGAACTCGTCGCCATGAACTCGATGATTCTTCACGAGCTGTTCTTTGACGGCTTAGGGGACGAAAGCGAGCCTGGATCGCTTCTCAAGAACGCGATTGCCCGAGACTTTGGCTCGTATGAGCGGTGGCGTTCCGAGTTCGTGGCCATGGGTAAGGCGCTCGGCGGCGGCTCCGGCTGGGTATTGTTGTCGTGGTCGCGGCGCGATCGAAAGCTCGTCAATCACTGGGCGGCGGACCACTGCCATACGCTGGCGGGTGGCGTTCCCGTCCTTGCGCTCGATATGTACGAGCATTCCTATCATATCGACTTCGGCGCCAAGGCGGCGAGCTACGTCGATACTTTTATGAGCGCGATTCGTTGGAACAATGCGGATCGGCTTTTCTCCGAAGTAGCGCGGGATGCCGGAACATGAAGCTTTCGAGACATTAAACGAAAACGCCGGAGACAGTCCTGATGAAGAGCAGGGCAACAGCAGTTACGGCGATCGTCGGGTTGCTCGTTTCCAGCGTGGATGGCTTCGTCGCGGAAAAATTCCAAAAGCTTGGCGGTTCGCAGATCCGCGCGAAGTTCGTCGGAATGGAGATGGCCGACAATGTGCATTGGGCCGATGTGTTTGGTGCCAATGGCAACCTCAAGAGTTATTCGATGGGCCGCAAGAAGGATGGCAAATGGTGGATCGAAAAGGACGAGCTGTGCGTCGATCGCGGCAAGGATGACGGAGGCTGCTACCAAGTGTGGCTGTCCGGGAAGAATGTCGAACTCAGAAGGGAAGGCTTGCCGGCCGCATTCGAAGGAGTTTTGCAGCGGCCAGCGGCGCGAAATTGATTCGAATGGATTTGGACGCTTGTTCGTTCCCGGTATCTCAGACCTCGGTCGGGAAGGACGCCTGATATGACCACCCAAGCGGCTCCTGCTCGCGGCAGCATCGGCGAACTCACGGTCTACTTTCTGCGCCTCGGACTGCTTGGCTTTGGCGGGCCGGTCGCTCTTGTCGGACAGATGGAGCGCGAGCTGGTCGCGGAGCGTGGATGGCTGTCGAACGAGCAGATGCGTGAATCCATCGCCATCTGCCAATCGCTGCCCGGACCGCTTGCCATCCAGGTGGGCATCTACATCTCCTACCTGCGCGGGGGTTTCTGGGGAGCATGGGCCGGCGGGTGGGCCTTCATTCTACCGAATTTCGTGATCGTTGCCGCGTTGGGCGCGCTCTACGTTTTTCTCGGCGACCTTCGGCCGGTGACCGCGATATTTTACGGCGTGAGCCCGGCGGTGATCGCGTTGATCCTGCTCTCCTGCTACCGGCTCGCCAAGCTGGGCATGGAAGATCCGGTGCAGTGGGCGATTGCGGCGGTCTGTTTAGTGGTCACCGTCATTCTGAAGGCCGAGGTAGCGCTGTTGTTCATCGGCGCCGGCATTATCGGCATTCTCCATTATGGCAACCTCGTTCGGCGTCAGCCGTCGATCATGTTGCAGCTAAGCGCCGCCCCTATGCTGGCACAGCTCGCTCCGGTCACATCCGCCTCGACCTTGAGCAAACTCCTTTTGTTTTTCCTTAAGGCCGGCTCGTTGACCTTCGGCAGCGGCCTGGTGATCGTGCCGTTCCTGGAGCAGGGGCTGGTGCAGCAATATGGCTGGCTGGATCAGAGGCAGTTCGGTCCGGTTGTTATCACCGCTACCTTCGTCGGCTATCTGGTGGCCGGCTTCTGGGGCTCGCTGGTCTCAACCATCGGCATCTTCCTGCCGTCTTTCATTCTGGTCCTGGTCGCCGCACCGCTGCTAGCAAAATATCGCGCCAACCCAAATGTCCAGGGTTTTGTGAAAGGCGCCTACGCGGCAGCGATCGGTACAATTCTCGGCGCCTGCATCCTGCTGGGCCGCATCGCGATCGGGGATTGGCTCACGGCCCTCATCGGCATCGCCTCGCTTGCCGTCCTGTTTCGCTGGAAAGTCAGCAATCCGCTTCTCATCGCGGCCACCGCAGTCGTCGGCCTGATCGCCTTCCCGCTGCTGCAACCCGATTGGGTCATGCTCAAGTAGGAGATTCACATGAACCGGCGAAAGATGATGTTTGCGGCCGTCTTCGGCTCGGTCCTTCTCGGCCTGGCAGCCTTGGTCGGATTGGCCGGCCATTTTGCCACTGAGAGGCAGGATGACGATGACGATCGGTAATGACAGAGGACTTGAACAGCCCACCACCAGACAGGAGAACTGCACATGAAACGATTTGTGATCGCAGCTCTATCCATCGCGACAGCTTCGGGCACGGCTCTCGCCCAAGACCTTGAGGCCGGCGAAGCGTCATTCAGAAAATGCGCCCCCTGTCATAGCGTCGGCGAGGACGCCACCAACAAGGTTGGACCGGTGCTGAACGGACTTGATGGTCGCAACGCTGGCGCTGTTGAAGGCTTCAGTTACAGTGACGCAAACAAGAACTCCGGCATCACCTGGAATCAAGAAACATTCAAGGAATACATCAGAGATCCGCGGGCCAAGGTTCCGGGCACCAAAATGATTTTTGCCGGCATTAAGATCGACAAGGAAGTCACGGATCTGTGGGACTATCTCAAACAGTTCGCCGCCAATGGAAGCAAGAAGTAGGACATGCCGACATGATGTATCGCTTATTTTGGATATTCAGTCGTTCAGGCTGGCACCGAATACGCAAACGGCGGTGTAAATCGATTGCATCCTGCCGTCCGGCTGAGACGCTAAACCATGTGCATCGGTTATCTTCGCTTCGAAACGCGGTGCGTTCAGTCCGTGCCGGAGTGCTACTGGCTCTGTTTTCCGGTTCGGTCGCGTGGGCGCAAGCTGCCGATCCCTCCGATATTGCCGAAGGCGGAAGGTTGTTCCGGCAGAAGGCCAACTGCCAAGCGTGCCATGGCTGGGCGGGCGATGGTCGCAAGATGGACACCCAAATGCCGGACGGCGCCAACCTGCGAGAGACCAAGCTCGATCGGCAAGACTTGATCATGGTTATGAAATGCGGACGGCCGGGAACCGGCATGCCGGCGTTCGACAGGTTCGCCTACAGCGATGGACGATGTTACGGACTCAAGCAGGGCGATTTGAGGGCGTCCGGAAAGCGGATGCCTGATCCGCCGGCGACCTTGCAGGTGCGCGAGGTTGAGGCGATCGCGGATTTCCTCGCCGCGAAGGTCGTTAAGCAGGGCCCCATGGACCACGCCAAATGTATCGAATTCTGGGGCTCGGAAGTCGAAGCCTGCGACGAGTTTCCAAAATAGGAAAATCTCTGAAAGGTGCAGCTATCAAAACTTGCGCGGGACTAAACCAGTAAACCCAAAAGGGCCAAAGTCGTGCCAATGACCCGAAATCGTAAAGCTAACGGAGGAGGCAGGAATGCTATCGAGTTTGAAAGTGCGATCGCCTGTGCGTCAGGAGCGGCGTCGGGGTACACGAACGGCGTTTTTTACGATTGCCGCCATTGCTTTGACCTGCTCTACCGCCGCGGTTGCACAGAATGAAGACAAAGTGAAAGCCGGCCTTGCCGCGTGGCGGAACAGCGGATGTGCCGATTGTCACGGCGCCTTTGCTAATGGTGAAAAGGAACGCGATGAATCGCCAACCGGAGCTGATTTGCGGCGAGCGAGGCTCAATACGGAGGAGCTCAAGCTCGCAATCCGTTGCGGGCGCCCGGGCACTGGAATGCCATCCTTTGAGGATGGTGCTCGTGAGTGCCCCGGTGGCGGTGGAGAGCTCTACCCGGCCCCGACCAAGCTCACCGCCCAGGAGATCGACAATGTGGTGGCCTACCTTCAGGCGCGCATAATTGGTCGCGGTAAGATTACGAAACAGGAATGTCTGCTTTATTACACTGATAAACCCGATTGGTGTGATGACTATAACTAGTTGCGTGCCGCAAGTAACTGAAAGCAGACTCGAACAAGGAGACCAGTCCATGAGTGGAGGGAGGCTGTTATTTGGTGCTCTCAGTATCAGCGTAGCAATGCTTGGCACAGCTGCGGCCCAGCTGCAGGATTTACCGGCCGGGCCCAATCGGGACTTGGTGTCCCGCGCGTGCCAGGCTTGTCATGACCTGAGCATGGTCGTCGCCGCGACTGGACTGACCCGCGAGGGTTGGGACGGCACCATCGAGGAGATGATCAGCTATGGCATGAGAGTCGACAGGGAAGATCGAGCAAAGATTCTCGACTACCTCTCGACCTATCTCGGATCTCGATAGTCGATTTCCGCAGGCTTCGTCGTTGTCGCTGCTGGGCGCCGGAAACGCTAATGGCCTAGATGGCCCCAGCCAAGGGTCATCGCCAGAACTAGAAGAAATGTTGAGGAGATGCCATGAGCCTAATATTCAGCGTGATACGAGAGGACACGTTCTGGAGCATCCTGCTCTTCATTCACTTCCTGATCGCGGTCGCGCTACTGGCGGCGGTCACGCTTCAGGCGGCGTCGGTTTTGACATCGGCACGACAAGCAGCGGGCAATTTTATCGATCGCTTCAGCCCGGTGCCGGCAGCCTCCTACGCCGCGGTGATCGTCATCCTCTATATGCCCCAAGCGCTGTTGGGCGCGTGGATGTACCTCAAGTATCGCCTTTACGTCAGAATTCCCATGGAGCAACTCCGCCACTGGTGGACTCTGGGCGCTTTCGAATTCAAAGAGCATATCATAGCGATGGGCATTGGCCTCCTTCCGGCCTATTGGTACCTCTGGCGGCAGCCCCTCTCCGACGAAGATGCCGGCTTGCGCAGGTGGCTGACCGTTTTCCTGGCCGTGACCGTGTGGTACGCGTTTGGTGCGGGCCACGTTGCTAATGATTTTCGAGGGATCGGATCATGACGCAGACCGTGGATGTAGGCGAGAGATCGTCTCAACTCGACAGTTCCGGCGCGATGGATGCGTCGACATCGGCGACGCACAGGAGGGCGAAGGTGAGGACCGTCGCATTCACATTCGGCATTGCCTTCACACTGCTGTACACGGTCCTCGAACGGCTCAATTGGCCGCTCTTCACCTATCAACCAGCCGTGGACAAACTGTATTTTTGGCTGCACCGACCCCTGAGCGGGGAAGGCCCGCCCATGTACTGGTATGGCTGGATCGTAAACGCCGCCATCGCCGCGTTCGTGGTTGGCTGGATCGCTACGACTGTTTCCGGTCAGTGGCTCCGCCGGGCGACCATTTTCTGTTGCGCCCTGGCCGCGCTCTGGCCGACCGCCCTCGCTGGGCTGAGGATCTACATCACTGATTGGGCAACCTTCGATGCCGACTTCCTAAACTCCGTTTGGGTGGCGGCACCTCCCGCGTTCGTGGGCGCAGCGGCCATTACCTATTACGTGCCGGCCCAATTGGCGGAACGCGCGTGGACAAGCTGGCTGTTGATCGTGCCTATCGTCGGACTCGTCGTCCTCGGCAACTCGCTCCTCATATACTTTGTGCGGTAGCATACTTCCGGCGATGCGATGGACGCGCTCCAGCCGTCCAGCCCGCCGTGAAGAATGGTTGAACTTGCCGAAGACGCCGACACGCTAATCTTCGGCACATCGCAGGGGAACTGGCGATCGTCTCGCCGTCGAGCGTGGCGACAAGGCTTAGGCTTGTAGACACGCCTGAAGTTAAGGAACAGTGCAGGCGACCGTCCTCCATGTTTTCGGGCTCTGAGCGCTGGCGAATGGTCGACGAAAAAAGACCCATGGGGAGTCATTCTCATCTTCCGAGGGTGCCTGCGATCGGTGCTGCGGTTTGCCATCGTTGCAAGCTCTCGCACGCGCTCATCCGCTATTCAGCCGCATTAACGGTTGCGATGGCACACCTTACATCACCTCATCTCCTGAGAAACGGCGGCGGCCAGCAAGGCGAGAGCTGCTCCTGGCCCAACGGTGGAACCGAAACCGAAAAGCCATTTCTGTCGTTCTGAAAGACTCATGAGAGTCCTGCGTGCGCGTAGGAGCGATCCAGTCTACGGGAGGGGACACGGTGAACGACATGTGGAAAGCCGTCGCCGCTGCGCTCATCATTGGCGCCGGCCTCGCGCGAACAGTCACTGCAGGGCCGCTTGAGGATGGACTGGTTGCGGCGGAGCACCGCGATTACGCGACCGCGATCCGGCTTTGGGGTCTCCTCGGGGTCGCATACGCGTACGGCCACGGCGTGACGCGGGACCATGCTGCCGCGGCAAGCTGGTTTCGAAAGGCGGCAAATCAGGGGCTCGCCGCCGCTCAATTGAGTCTGGGAGTTTTTTACGAGAACGGCGTAGGTGTCCCTCAGGACTTTGCGAGCGCTGTGAGCTGGTATCAAAAGGCGGCCGAGCAAGGCAACCCAGCTGCTCAACTGAATCTCGGCGTCATGTATGAGAACGGCTGGGGTGTGGCCCAGAACTACGTTATGGCGCACATGTGGTTCAGTTTGGCGGCCGCGGCGGGCGACGGAGACGCTGCCAGACACCGGGAACTTAGCGCCGCGAAAATGACTTCGGAGCAAATCGCAGAGGCGCACAAGCTGGCCCGCGAATGGAGGCCGAGATCTACCTCACGCTAGATCGCGGCGGGTCTAGCGAGCCCGGATCCAGCAATCGAGTTGCTGCAAAGCTTGTATGAAGCTCCGCCAGATTCTCGCTCCGCTCAGGAAAAATCCATATGGCATCGGGCGGGAAGAGCAGGGTGACTTCCTCGCCCGGTCGTGGGCAGTCAATCAGATCGGATGGCACCTCGATTCGATGCAGGTTGCCGACGCAAACCGACAAGGAGCGCCTCCTGCCTCGTCGACGGTCGTCGCAAATCCGCCCGCGAATGTGGTTGATCGCTTCGGTCACTGCGGCCTGTAGGCGGATTTGCTCCTGCCGGATCAGAAACGCGACGCACTCCCCAACGCGCGCTCGGGCGATCGTACGAATTCGATGACCATTCCACTCGAGCCATGTCCCGCCGGGCCCAGCTTCTGCGACGCGAGCCTCGAACACGTTTGGTACGCCAATGATTTCAGCGACACGCCGCGAAATGGGCCTCGCAAGCACGGTTGCCATGTTGTCCTGCTGCAAGACGCGGCTCGCATCGAGAACCACGCAGTGATCGCACAAGTCGGCCGCCTCATCGATGTCGTGGGTGACAAAGAGCGTAGCAATTTGTTGTTCATCGAGGATGTCCGCGAGTTCCTCGCCAAGGCTGGTGCGCGTGGGGGCGTCGAGCGCAGCGAACGGCTCGTCCAGGAAGAAGACTTCGGGTTCGAGAACAAGGGCGCGGGCGAGGCTTGTGCGCTGCGCTTCTCCGCCGGAAAGCGCGCCAACCGGCCGATCGCCAAGATGTGAGATGCGCAGGCGATCAAGCCAAGGTTGGACGCGAGCGGCGCGTTCCGGAGCGGCCATTCCGCGCAGCCTGAGGCCAAGTTCTACGTTGTGGCGCACGGTCCCGCGGAGCAGCAACGGCTCTTGAAACACCGCCGCGGTCCGGCGGTGGAATTCCAGCAAAGACACTTCTCGACCAATGGCTTTGCCCCGAAATGAGATCAGGCCGGAGGCTATCGGCAGCAACCCCGCCAGCGCTTGGAGCATGGTGCTCTTGCCCGCTCCATTCGGACCGTAGATCGCGATTCGATCCCCCGGTTCAAGAGAAAGACTGCACGATTCAAGGACAACGCGACCGCTGCGCCGGGCACTGATATTTTCAGCTTTGAGGAGAGCCGAAGTCACCGGGGAGCGTCGCGTTGCTGGACCCACGTCAGCAGAGCGGCAACTACGCCGACCAGCAGAAGCAACACGACACCGTAGGCCATGGCGCGGTCATAATGGCCCATGCCGGTTTCCATGACGACTGCAGTGGTCAGCACTCGGGTCGATCCAGGAAGGTTGCCGCCGACCATTTGGCTCGCCCCGACCTCATGCACAACAGCGCCGAATGCCGCCATATAGGCACCAAGCAGCGGCAAGCGGATTTCCCGCCCGAGCAGCCACATGAGCTGCCAACGTGACGCCCCTAGCGCGCGCATCTGCAACCGAAGCTTGGGATTGAGCTGCTGAACGGCGACCGCAGTGAGGTTAATTACGATCGGCAAACAAAGGATGAATTGCGCGATGATCATTGCAGTCGGGGTGAAGCGCAGATTAAGCCCGCCAAGCGGACCATGACGTAGCAGGAGGATCGACAAAATCAAGCCGACGACCACTGGTGGCAGGCCAAACCCGGTGTTGAAGGTGGTCATAACGAGATTGCGGCCGGGAAACGATGAAACGGCGACCCATGCGCCGATTGGCACGCCGGGGACGATGCTGGCTATGCTCGCGGTGATGGAGATGAAAAGCGATTGCCGGATGATGGTCCACGTCTCCGGATCGCCCGTCACCAACAATAAGATCGCACCGACAAAACCCGACCCAAGTTCGCTCCAATATTCCCAACTCACCGCGCCCATGCTGCCTCTCCAACATCGATCATCAGTTGGACAGCACTTGCTCCTCAGTCTTTCCGGCAGCGGGAACGAACAGCGATCGGCCGTACTGTGCCTTCCCGAACTCGCCGATCATCTGCTGTCCCTCGGGAGAAAGGACACTTTGCGGGATCGACCGGCATCGCGTGATAGATGTTGAAGAGTGCTGGATCGTTCGCGATGAGGATCGGCAGGCGCAACCGCTTCTCGAACACGAGGTAGGTGCCGCGGTCAGTGTAGGCATAGCCCTGCCGCGAGGCCGCCACCTCCATCGTCAGGCCTTGGCCCTGACCGGTCTCAAGATACCAAGGCTGGCCTTTGGGATTGATCGCGGCCCGACGCCACATCGTAAGCTCGCTCACGTTCGTACCCGATTGATCTCCACGCGAGACGAAGACCGCTTTCTTCTCGGCGATACGCTTCAATGCCTCGGCGGCGCGCGCCCCCTTGATGCCAGCCGGATCTTCGGCAGGGCCGATGATCACGAAGTCGTTATACATGACAAGGCGACGCGAAACGCTATAACCCTGCGCCATCCATTCCTTCTCAGCCGCGGGCGAGTGCGTCAGGA
>WNFJ01364434.1_pt2 | contig 28178 bp, 22 predicted proteins | sample 5400461 | NCBI WGS metagenome assembly WNFJ01 (sample SAMN13153349, study PRJNA577476) | soil metagenome | isolation source: 115 cm saprolite on Douglas fir-dominated hillslope | place: USA:California | collected 2013-09-17
GAACGCGTATACTCCCGCCGTGGTAAATACGCGCTTCGACGGAATTGAGTTAGCACGACTCCGGGACGACAAGTACCGGCGCAGTGTCTGCGTCTTGCGTCGCCGACGACTGTAGAGCATGAATATCGGAGACCGGGTTGCGACCCGTCGAGTCATGCGTTCGTTGGTTTCGAGTGCACTCCGGCGGACGATCTCAGGTTCGAGTCGCGAGCCTCGTGGCCCACGATCGTTAACGAAGCTGAGCGCATCCGTTTCGAGCACGCCGTAGCTAGGGGCATAGCTGATGTGCTTCTGGCGGATGTTTACCAGCACACTGGATGCATAGTGATACTCACTGGGGTAGGCTGCGACCAGGTTGGCAGTAGCGAGTTTGCATTCATGACGGCTGCAAGCCTGGCAATGCAAGAGCTTGTTGCAGAAGACTGGCGGTCGTGCTGAGAGCGCAGTAATTAATCGCTCCCTGTCTTGGCGCGAACCCGTGCTAGCATTTCCTCCATGCCTCACACCGACACTAGTCCTGCCGCGCAAGCTGTTCAGCTCGAAATTCTGCGAGCAATGTCGGGAGAGCTGCGCATCCTGCTGGCCTTTGAGATGAGTTTGTTCGCCCGTGAACTCGCCAAGGAGGGAATTCGGAGAGAGCATCCCGAGTGGCCGGAAACGCGCGTAGCGCGAGAACTGCTGAGGCTGGCGTTCTTTCCGGCGCCTCTTCCCTCCTGGATTCCATGAGCACATCGGAGATCAGCGCGGCACTGGATCGCACTGGATGAAAGAATATATCGCGGTGCCGGACGCGATGCTGAAAAATACGAAAGAGTTGAAAAAGTATCTGGAATTCAGATACGAATATGGCAAGACGTTGAAGACCAAGGCCCCAGAAAGAAGCCGTGATGATGATCCGCGTGGAACTGCCCAACCACCTGCGAACCCTCGCCCATGTCGGCCGCGAAGTGACGCTTGAAGTCGCGGCTCCGGTCACACTGCGTTCGGTGCTCGACGCTCTGGAAGCCCGCTATCCCATGCTGCGCGGGACGATTCGCGACCACGTCACTCTGGAGCGCCGGGCGTTTTTGCGGTTCTTCGCCTGCGAGGAGGATTTGTCCCACGATTCCCACGATGCTCCCCTGCCTGAGGCGGTGGCTTCGGGGAAAGAGCCTTTGTTAATCATTGGGGCCATTGCAGGCGGGTAGGCAACCCCACCCTCTCGCAAAGGACGCGAGAGGATGGGGCACCCGACAACCGGGGCGCACACTGTGAGACATCATGACCGCAAAAGCCACTTATTCAACTCCGATGCTGCACGTGGCCGAGATCGAGAAATCGATCCCGTTCTATGAGTTGTTGGGATTTGCCACCATCGACACCGAGGGTTGCAATCCGATGGGATGGGCGCGAATGCACTGCGAGAGCGGTTCGATCATGTTCTTGCGGGCGGAAAAGCCTCTCGATCCTTCCCAGCAAGGGTTCCTGTTTTACCTGTACACTCCGAATTTAGTCGGCCTGCGCGAACACCTGGTAGCCAACGGTATTAAAGTACTTGCGATTAATTATCCGGAATACATGCCGAGCGGGAAGATCAACATCACCGACCCCGATGGCTACCACATCGAGATTGCACAATGGGGGAAAGCGGAGCAGGACGACTGGGAGACGCGATTGGCCGCAAAGAAGCAGGCGAATCGACTCTTGTAATGCAGACGAGAAAATCAGTTTTCACAATCGGCGCGACGATAGTCCTGGCCTTCTGCTCGGCTACTTCGGCTCAGAAAGCGGAAACTCAGGCCCCGCCCGTCGCTGCGAAGCCCGATGCAATTACCTACCTTCCCCCGAACCAAGAAACGTATCTGAAATTCGCCGACGAGACCGACTCCATGCTGCGCCGGGACGTGCTCGACGTCTGGTTTCCACGCACCGTGGATAACCAGAACGGCGGCTTCTATTCCAACTTCACCCGGGATTGGAAGCCCGACGGCAGCCAGGGAAAGTTCTCGGTGTTCCAGGGGCGCATGACCTGGATCTCGTCGCAAGTGGCGATGCGTCATCCTGAACTGAAGGACCGATTCCTCCCCATCGCAGAACACGGCGTGGAATTCCTCAGCAATGTTTTGTGGGACAAGAAATACGGCGGCTTCTTCTGGGGTGTGGGCGACAAAGGTGAGCTCTCGAATTTCTACACCGATGGCAAGGAGATGTATGGCGAGAGTTTCGGTATCTATGGGGCAGCGGCTGGGTATCAAGCCACGCATGACCCCAAGGCGCTGACTCTCGCTCAATATGCTTTTCGCTGGATAGATGGTCACGCACATGATTCGAAAAACGGCGGATATTTCGAATGGTTGACTCGAGACGGCAAAGTTGTCGAGGGCGATGCGGGTGCAGTCACTGTGCGAACGGTTCCGGTAGGTGGATTCCTCATCGGATACAAATCCATGAACACGCATATTCATCTACTCGAAGCACTTTCGCAGCTCTACGAAGTCTGGAAAGACGACACCCTGCGTCAGCGTCTGGAAGAAATGCTGACGATCATTCGTGACAAAATCTGCGTGAGCCCGGGAGTGATGAATCTTTACTTTACAAACGACTGGCGGCCGATTCCCGATCATGATTCCTACGGCCACGACGTGGAAACGGCATATCTCATGCTCGAAGCCGAGGAGGTTCTGGGCAAGAAGCATGACCCGAGGACCGAACGCATGGCCAGAATGCTGGTGGACCATGCGCTGGCCTACGGCTGGGACGAGAACCTGGGCGGCTTTTACGGCGAAGGCACGACATTCGGCAAGCCCGAGGAGCTACGGAAGGAATGGTGGGTGGAGATGGAGGGCCTCAATTCTCTGCTGCTAATGCACGAAAAATACGGGCGAGAGACCGACCTGTATTTCAAAGCTTTCCAGAAACAGTGGCAGTTCATGAAGAACTATCAGGTGGATTCCGAATTTCATGGCGTGTACCCGTTAGTTGGGGCTGGTGGCGTAGCGACCGTGCCTGAAAAAGGAAGCATTTGGAAAGCTGCCTATCATGACGGCCGGGCACTGCTCAATGTTTCGGAACGGCTGAGAAGACTGGCAGCAGCGGACGTCGGAAAAGTGAACTGACCTACTCCGCGCGCGCAACCGCAGCCCGGGAAACTCGCACAGGCCAAGTCGCGCTGACGAAACCGATCGCATAAACGATGCCGATCACGGAGAACCCCGCAACCAGGTTCCATTGCGCGACTGCTCCAACCAGATACGACTGCAAGACCTGCAGCGTGGTTCCTGCGGCATAGAACGTGTTCTGCACGCGTCCCATGAAGTGCTGAGGAATTTGCTCCATCAGACTGGTGTTCATGGCGACGCCGGTGATGCCGCGGCCGGACCCCATGAGCGCGTAGATCAGAACCGCCAGCATCAACACCGGAGCCAGCGGGGCGGCGGTCATCAGCACCGCCAACAGTCCGAGTGAAATGGCCATGGACCGCCGTGCGCCGAATTTCTTGATAAACATTGGAGCATAGAAGGCGCTTACAAATGCGCCTATACCCCATCCGGCGTTCAGCCATCCGTAGCCGACGGCGCCTTTGTGAAATACCTGGTCGCTTAGTGGCGCAGTGACCACAACTCCGGTCATCATTGCTGATAGGAAGAGCGCCCAACTCAGTCCTAACATGACGATCTCGCGGTGTTCGCGCAAGAACAGCAAGCCTTCACGTAATTCGCGAAAGAATTTCTGGAATGCACTCTCAGCGGCAACGATGTCGGCGTGTAATTCCGCCGGCCGCGGAACCACGTGGCGCCCCTTACGCACCGCGAAATAACACAGGAACGACACCACGTAAGTACTGAAGTCGGCCAGTAACACTCCGCCCAGGCCGATTTTGTTGTACACAAATCCAACGATAGCGCCGGCAATGAGCCATCCGCCCTGCACGCCGGCCAGCAGAAAAGTATTGGCGTGGACGAATTCGTCTCCAGGAGTCAACTCCTGAATGAGCGCCGTAATCGTCGGCCAGAACATCCAGAAGCCGGCGGCCACCAGAGTGTTCATGGCGTACAACTCCCAGACTTTCACTTTTCCAGCGAAAGCCAGCAGTGCAACCACCAGAATGATCACAGCGCGGGCGGCGTCCAGCATCATCACCAGGCGCCGGCGATCTTCGCGGTCAATGATTACGCCGGTGAAAGGAAGTAGAAGAATTGCCGGGAGAGTTTGCACCACGGCAAATGTCCCCAGCGCAATCGTGGAATGCGTGGCTTGCAGAATGTACCAGGCCACGGCGGCAGCGTTCATTCCGCTGCCGATCATGGACACTACGTTTGCGCCGAAGACGAAACGCAGCGACTTCTTCTGCAAAATCGAACGCATAACCTACTTTAAAGGATAGGGGGAAAGTTCGCCAGGAGGGATGGCTGACCTCCTATTCTTGCCTCTTTGCCGTCCAAGTCCAACTTGCATCCTGGGCATTTCAGAGCTAGGATTCCGCACGCAAGGCAGGAGGGATCCATGACGCGCGCGCAGGCTTTGATTTTTGCACGGTTGCTCCTTTTCTTCATGCTGCCGCTGGGTTACGGCCAGGTAGACAAAATTGTGATCCCTGCGGGGACACCCGAAGACAAGGACTTGAACGTCATCACCAGCGAACCGGATGCCCAAAAAAAGATTGCCATGTACCAGGACTTTCTGCAGAAGTACGCTTCCAATCCGGTTGCCGTGGCCTATGCCAACTGGCAGTTGTCACAGGCATACCAGGGAGCCGGTGATCTGCAGAAGGCAACGGAGTACGGCGACAAGGCGGTCGCGGGATCTCCGCACAACCTCGATATTCTGGAGTCGCAGGTGACGCTCGCGATTCAGACCAAAGACAATGCCCGCGCTTTCAAGTATGCCGAGCAGGGCGGCGAGGTCTTTGATTCGATTGACAAACAGCCGAAGCCGGCCGATGTCACCGATGAGCAATTTGCGACTATGGTCGCGACCGAGAAGGAAACCAACCAAAGCTCGTACGAGTTCTTTGAGGGTGCGGCTTTCAACGCCATCGCAGCGGAACCCGATGCCAAGACTCGAATGGACTACATCGAGAAGTTCACAGGTGCATTTCCGAATACGAAACTGCAAGAGCAGGTGGCATCGTACGCCATGCTGTCGCTCTCCGAGTTGAAGGACAACCATCGTTTGGTTGCATATGCCGAAAAAGCGCTCGCCGCGAATGCCAACAATGTGCCGGCACTGCTGTTGCTAGCCAACGCTTACGTGGATGGGGAACCGGGCAAAGCCGTGCCCTACGCGCAACGCGCAATTGCCGCGGCGAAGGCCGACGATCCCGCTGCCGACCGCTCACGGAAGGTGTCGGCCGGAGTCGCCCACAAAATCCTCGGGATCGCATATGCCAAGCAGGAGAAAACCGCGGCCTCCGTAGCGGAACTGAAATCTGCTACAGCCCTCCTCAAGGGCCAGGATGAGCAGCAATATGCGGTCGCCGCCTATTTTCTAGGGTGGGACTATGCCAAATTGAACCGGCTTTCCGAGGCCCGAGTTGCGTTGACGGATGCGGCTGCGATCTCAAGTCCGGTACAACAACCTTCCAAGGACCTTCTTCTGAAGGTGAACACGGCACGCGCCTCGGGGCACTAGATTTATTTTTTTAGCTCATCGGAAAGCAAGTGCGCTTTGTAGGCGAGGGTTTGCGCGCGAGCTAGGTCGCCGGCGTCTGAGGCGTTCTTCGACTGCCGGACGTAAGTGCGGATCTGGTCCAGGAGGCTCTGCTGCGCCGGGGTGAGTTGGCGCCCGGCGATGCTCTTCAGGTTGGTATCGGTTGCAGCCAGAAGTTTAGTAGTCGTTTCGCGATTGTGGAGTTCTTGCTCCTTAGTCAGTCCGGGCGCCAGTTGGGCTGAGTCATCTCTTGCGCCACCGTTCCGCACTACCACTTTGTGACCTGTCGTTGAGGCTTTTGTTCCCGGCTTCTTCCTCTTCGCTGACTTCGGTGTGGGGCTTGGCGGGTTCGCGGCCGGCGGAGGCTGGGTCTGGTTCTCCGGCGACGCTTGAGTTGGTGCCTGCGGAGAGGCGGGCTCGGGTTCCGTCTGCGGTTGAGCACTAGGAGCGGATTGATCTGACGGCGACGCCTGCGTGTTCTGCGGGGGCTGATCCTGCGCAGACAAGGGAATTCCCAACGACAATAGCACGGCAAGCATCGCGATCGTGATCAACCGCTTCATATTTTTCATATATTCAGATAGTTTAGGTTCTCGCGGTAGCTTCTTCCAACGACGCGGAACGTGTCTCTGCCAGTGGCCAGCGCAGCCGGAAGGTGGTGCCCTTCCCTTCTCCTGATTCGAAATCAACCGATCCATAGTGCCACTGCATAATCTGATAAGTTTGTGCCAAGCCGATTCCGCTGCCCGACTTTTTAGTGGTGAAATACAACTCGAAGATTTTTTCCTGAACCTCCGCGGGGATGCCAACGCCTTGGTCGCGAATTTCGGTGACCACCGTGTCTTCGTCTCTAAAGGCTCGGATGGTAAGAATTCCGCCGCTTGGCATAGCCTGAACCCCATTTAGCACCACGTTGAGGATTGCCTGCTTGGCGAAATCAATGTCAACCTTGACCGGAATAGGCTCGGCCGGCAGATCGCGGACCAGGTTAATCCCGTGCTGTTCAGCGTCCGGAGCCGCCAGCAGCGAAACCTCATCCAGAACTAAACGGAGATCGGTGTCTTCGAGCCGCAGGTCGCGGGGGCGGGTGAAATCCACCAGGATTTGCACCACGCGGTCCAGCCGATGAATTTCACTGTCAATGATGTCCACATGGCGGTAAGTGTCTGGATCAACTTGCTTCAGCTTGCTGCGCAACAGTTGTAGGTGAAGAACGATGGCATTGATCGGATTCTTTACCTCATGGGCCACGCCTCGGGTGACTCGGCCGCTGGCCGAAATCCGGCGTGAAAGTTCAATCTCGTCTTCGATGCGGCGGACGGATTCTGCGTCGCGCACGGTAAGCAACGCGCCGATCTGCGTACCTTTTTCCTGAATGAAATCGAGGGAGACTTCCACTCGCCGCCCGTTAGGCATTTCGATTTCGCGCTGCGCAACATTGTGGTGCAGGCGGAAGGCGTCAAGCATGAGTGTACCGATGGGTGACTCGGCGGAAAAAATCTCTTTGGCATCGCGCCCCAGCAGTTCGCCGCGTGAGCGGCCTAAAAAACGTTCGACTGAAGCGCTGACCAGAACCACGCGGGAATCACGGGTGAAAAGCATCAGCCCGTCCTGCAGGCTGGACATGATCTGGTCCACATTATTTTTGAGAGCGGAAAAAATCTCGCGCGCGTCGCGCATCTGCTTGCCCAAGTTGGCAATTTTCTGGCTTACCTGGCCATACTCGTCACGTTCTGTCTCAACGGAGGACAATTCGCCACTGTTTCCGCCGGTCATACTGTCGAGGCTTCGGTTGATGCGTTCCAGCGGGCCCAGTGCAATTCGCGAAAGTCCGGCCGCCAAAACCAGCGAACATAGGACGGCAGTCCCCGAAAGCACCAAGGCTCGCTGCAGCCGCGGCGTGAGCTCGTTGCGTAGGAAGACGGTAGAAACTCCAACGCGAATGCTTCCGAACACCTGGCCATTCAGGAGCAACGGTATGCGGACTTCGTAAACCGTTGGTGGACTGTAAACCAAGTGCAGCTTTTGGCGGAATCCCGCGCTCGCGAGAGTCGCGAAATCAGGGCGGTCAGGAATTTTCTTTCCCACCAGGTTCGGGTCGGTGTCGAGGATCGCCTTTCCGTCCGGATCCAGGATGGCCGCGTCATAAACGGTGGGCCAGCTTGCGACCACAGAATCGAGCATGGCGTTGAGGTCGCGATCGGTCCCCAGGTAATAGGCGATGCCCCGGCGGACGGCCTCGGGATTGCTGGTGTCCACACGAGTGCTGCTGAGATCCGGAGCGGCGTTGGCGGCCAAATACGCAAGCTGTGACGTCAGATAAGTGGCGTCGTCATGCGTGGTCGTGATTCCCTGTCGCAGTATTTGAGAGATATAGATGTAAGAAGCACCCGAGACCAGTGCAGCCACCATGAAGGTGATGGCGAGTACGATTTGGGTCCGGCGGCGCATGGGTAGAATTAGCTCTTGGCTCTTCGCTCTTTAGCTTCTAGCTGTCGGCTTTCAGCGGGATTACGGGGCCGCCAGCTAGCCAACAATCTGCTACTGCTCCTTCAGTTCCTCCGCTTCTTCCTCCTTTTCGGCACGATTCGCGCTGTCTGTCGCCGAGCTTCCGTACTCTTTGAGTTTGTTATGCAAAGTCTTCAGGCTGATGCCCAAAACCTCGGCAGCGCGGGTCTTGTTGTTGTTGGTGGACTCGAGAGTCTTCAGAATCAGCAGCCTCTCGGCTTCGCCTACGGTTGTGCCCACGCCCACGCGAATCGAATCCGCATCATCGGCGGAGAGTCGTATCGGCGCGTGTCCGAAGCCCGGCGGCAGGTGCTTGGTCTCGATCACTGGGCCTTCGCAAACGATCACTGCGCGCTCCAGCGTATTGCGCAGTTCGCGAACGTTGCCCGGCCAGGTGTGGTTGCGAAACGCATTGAGAACGGCTTCGCTGACGGTGGCCACACGGCGGCTATGTTTCGCGCTCATCTCGGCGAGCAGGGAGTGCACCAAGTCGGGAATGTCCTCGCGGTGATCCCGCAGCGGGGGCATATGAATGTTGAAAACATTCAGCCGATAGTACAAATCGTTGCGTAATTCGCCACGGGCCACCGCCTCTTCCGGAACTTTATTCGTGGCCGCCAAAACGCGGACGTCTACGGTAGTTTCTACCTTACTTCCCAAGCGACGCAGTTTCCGGTCTTCGAGGACGCGCAAAAGTTTCGCCTGAGTGCCGATGGGCATTTCGCCGATTTCATCCAATAGCAGAGTGCCGCCTTCGGCAAGTTCGAAGCATCCGGTACGACGTTCCATTGCGCCGGTGAACGCGCCTTTCTCATGGCCAAAAATTTCGCTTTCCATCAGAGTCTCTGGAATAGCGGCGCAGTTAATCGCCACAAAAGGTTTGGAGCGGCGCGCGCTGAGTTCGTGAATGGTGCGCGCGACCAACTCCTTTCCAGTGCCGCTAGCGCCGGTGATGAGGACTGAAGCCGTACTGGGCGCAACCAGTTCGGTGAGCCGGAATATCTCCTGCATCTTCTTGGACGGGCCGACCAGCGAACCCAGCGAACCGGCATCGCGCAGTTTGCGGCGGGTGACTTCGAGTTCCACTCGCGCACCCAGCAATGCGGACGCATTCTGCAAGATCGTGCGCAGGCGGCTAGTGTCAATGGGCTTGGTGACGTAGTCGTAGGCGCCCATGCGCATGGCTTGGACGGCACTGTCGATGGTGCCCTGCGCGGTCACCACAATCACCGCGATGGTCTGGCTTTCGGCGGCAATCTTCTCCAGCAGTTCCAAGCCGCCCAGGCGCGGCATTTTCAAATCCGTGATGACGATCGAGGGCGACCAAAAGCTCACCTTCTCGTGGCCCTCTTGGCCATCCCGTGCCGTTTCGGCGACATAGCCCCAGGAGGAGATCAGCTCAGCCAGCCCGGTGCGCTCGTTTTCTTCGTCTTCGACGATCAGTACCTTTTCGCGGCTCATTTCAGATACTCATTATTCAGGGTGTCTGCGGCCCATGCAAGCGCCGGGACCATTTGGCCGACTCGGCCGTTCCCAGCATTTCCAGGCATTTCGGCAGCCATAATTTACTATGGATGCACAAATCCATGCCCGAAGCACCTTTATGGGGAGCTAAAGATCAAAGCGCACGGCTGGCCGAGCTCACGGCTGGCACGGACGACCGCGCCAAAGAACATCCCCTGCGCCGCGACGTTCGCTCGCTCGGGATTCTATTGGGCAGAGTTTTGGTGGACCAGGCGGGCGAACCGTTGTTCAAAGTTGTAGAACAACTCCGGCGGCTGCTAATTACGTCCCGCGGAAGCTCGGCGGATTCTCAATTGGACAGCGTGGGAATGATAGAAGCCCGCGGCATCGTTGAGAGGCTTGCAATCCAGGACGCATATCGGGTCACCAAAGCCTTCGCCATCTATTTCGAGCTTACCAATCTTGCGGAGACCAATCATCGTAAACGGCGGCGGCGAGCGGGGAAATTTTATCCTGAGCAGCCGCCTCTTGCAGGATCGTTCCGAGGAACTCTAGCCAGGATGCGCGAAGCGGGAATGACCGCCGAGCAGGCGTTGCAAGCGCTGGGTCAGGTGAAAGTCGTCCCCGTTTTCACCGCACATCCCACGGAAGTCGCGCGAAGAACGGTGCTGCTGAAGCGACGGCACATTGCCCGGGAGCTCGAGTTGCTTGACACTTTACCGCTGCCGGCTGCGGATGCGCTCTCGCACGAAAATGTGATTGCTACTGAAATAACTTCCCTATGGCAAACCGACGAAGTGCGAGTGCAGAAACCGCAGGTGACCGACGAAATCCGCATGGGCCTGGATCACTATCCCATGTCGATTTTCGAGAGCCTGCCGCACCTGTACTCCGAGATGCGCGAATCCTTCCGCGAGGTCTATGGGTTGGAGATTTGCGCGGAACAGGTACCGCAAGTCCTGTTCTTTGGTTCGTGGATTGGCGGCGATCGCGACGGCAATCCGTTTGTGACGGTCGAGAGCACACGCGAAGCACTGGAGCGCGCCCGCAACACGATTCTGGCATTCTACATCTCGGAGATGGATCGGCTGATGGAGCAATTGAGTTCATCCTGCCATCAAGTTGCGGTCTCCGAAGATTTCCAAGAGAAGTTGCGTGAGTACACAGCCAGCATGGGCGAGGAGCCAGCTCGGCTGGCGCGGATTTCCAGTACTGAGTTGTATCGGCGGTTTCTGAGTTTTGTGACGGTGCGGCTGCGCCAGACGCGTAGTGGCGAAGAGAAAGCCTACACTTCCGCAACCGAGTTTGAAGTCGACCTCAGGCTCGTGTATCGCAGCCTGGAACAGAATCGAGGCGAAGATCTCGCGACCCTCCTACTGGACCCTCTGCTACAGAACGTGCGCACCTTTGGATTTCATCTTTCCGCGCTCGACATTCGTCAGCACGCGGCGGTGCACAAAGAGGCACTGGCGGAAATTCAGGCTGCGGGCTGCGGGCTGCGGGCTTCAGGAAAATCTCTGACTGACCTGCCATCGGTTGCGAATAGCGTGATGCAGGTTTTTCAGAGCATCGCCCAATGGAAAAACGTCTTCCCGGCGCTGGCGATCCGGAATTACGTCATCAGCGGGGCTGAATCCGGCGAGGATGTGGATACAGTTATCAAACTTGCTGCGCTTGGCGGAGTCGAATTGAAAGCTTCCGAGGACGATCCCGGGCTGATGCCGGTGCCGCTGTTTGAATCCATTCAATCCTTGCGAGCTTCGGCGGGAACCATGGAAAAAGTGTGGAGCGAGCCGGAGTACCGCAAGCTGCTCGATTCCTGGTCGGGCTGGCAAGAAGTCATGCTCGGTTATTCCGATTCCAACAAAGACGGCGGAATGCTCACTAGCATTTGGGAACTCTATAAGGCGCATCGGTCTCTGCATGCAGCGGCGCGTAAGCACAACGTAAAGCTACGGCTCTTTCACGGGCGCGGCGGGACCGTGGGACGGGGTGGGGGGCCAACCCACAACGCGATCCTTGCTCAACCTGCCGGCGATTTTTCAGGGGAAATCCGCATCACGGAACAGGGAGAAGTTCTGAACTGGAAATATTCCGACCCGGTGCTGGCGGAATGGAACCTGGAAATCATGGTCGCCGCATGTCTGGAGGCACTGGCCCGTCCCGATGGCTCGACCTCGGAAGGCGATAAGCCCTGGGCAGATGTTATGGAGCAGATGTCCGCAGATGCGTTTCGTTTTTATCGCACCAACATCGCGGAAAATCCCGAGATTCTTGAGTACTTCGAACAGGCGACGCCGGTAAATGAACTGGAGCATGCGCAAATTGGCTCGCGTCCGGCGCGGCGTTCGCAGAGCCGCAAGCTGGATGACTTACGCGCTATTCCCTGGGTCTTCGGTTGGATGCAAAGCCGCCATGCGTTGCCCGCCTGGTTTGGAGTGGGGTACGCACTGGAGCAATTTGCCTTGCAGGGGAAAAATGCAGAGCAGCAATTGCGCGACATGACTGTGCAATTTCCGCTGTTCAACGATCTCATCCGCAACGTTGAACTGGCCATGGCGAAAGCCGACCCGGCGATCGCTCATCTTTATGCTTCACTAGTGCGCGAGGCAGGGTTGCGAGAACGCGTCTGGAAAGTAGTCGCCGATGAGTTCGAGCGCACCCGGCGGATGCTGCTCATAGTCAAGCAGCAGGCAAGGCTGCTGGAAAAGAATCCGGTGCTTTCACGTTCCATCCGGCTGCGTAATCCCTATGTGGACGCGATGAGCTTGATCCAGGTGGAATTGCTGCGCAGGAAGCAACTGGGAGACAATAGCGAGGATTTGAACTACGCGCTGGGGGCCACGATCAACGGAATTGCTGCCGGTTTGCACAACACCGGCTAGCTCAGGCCATAACAATGTCGACTCCCGCAACCCCGGGAGCCGACGAACAAACTACGAACCAATACTAGTTTTACTGCGCCTTTTTCTCGGCGGCCTTTTTTTGTGCTTGCACCGTCCAAGGTGGGACAATGCCGTTTACACGGGCGTAGGCGACAACCTGGCCGAGATGCTCGTGTGCGTCGGCGACCAGGATGTACACTACGTCACCGGCATTCGCCTGGGGGCCAAGCTTAGGCAGCAGCTTTGCGAAATCGGCGTTGCTCATCCCGTTGATCGTTTTCTGCGCGAACTCCCACGATTTGTTCAACTCCGCGACGATCCCGGCTTTGTCGGTGGTCGATTTTTCGAATGTCTTTCCGTCAAATCCCGCTGGAGGCACCGCTCCCCCGAGGGCAAGAATTTGATACCGTTCGCCCGCGACATGCAGAAAAACCTCGGCAAAGGAGCGCGAGTCTGCCGAGGGACGCCAGGTAAATTTGTCGGCGGGAAGCGCATTTGCCAGATCCACGAACTTCTTCTGGACCCCTCCAAGATCCTGCAGCGCCTGCGCCTTCATGTCATAACTTGGAGCAGTGTGATCGTCAGAAACCGCGGGAGTCTGCGACCACCCACCGATCGCGACGGTACTCAGGCCGAACAAAACCAGCAGCAGTTGCGCTAACACTCTGTTCATCTTCCATCCTCCTGAGAAACGACGATTCTTCGTTAGACGGGCCAGTGGGCAAATCGTCTTTCGACGGCGGACACCTTTTTCTTGTTCATTGAACCCGGAGGGTCTCACTCCGTCCAAAGAGTCCCTCGACAGTAGGAGTTAGCACACTTGTCGATGGGCGAGACAAGAGAAGTCACCAAACTCGTCTATTCGCTTAGAATCAGTTAGTTGTGGACGAAACAGTAGCGGATAGTTTGCACGCCAGCGTGAGGCGGGATTCAATCGAGATCGGGATACCGTTTTGGTAGCGTAGGGAACTAGATATGCCGATATTTGAAGATATTATGTGAGGCTGGATTTTTCCCGCCTCAACGCGATCCATTTCGGCGATTTTCGTAAGACACGTAAGTATCGCGTGCCACGTAATCGTCATCTTCGCTGTGGCGCGGTTTCGGCTTTACCACTGCCCCGGTCTTCACGCGCTTGCGGGAAATTATTGCCGATCTTTTTGGCACCGATCCAACCCGCGAAGCGGATTTTTGTTGGACTAAGCCGGGGGCCTCGGCTGGCTTGCGAGCAGCCGACGAATCAATGTTCAACAAGTGACTTGGAAGGGCCTGGGTCGCGTAATGCCGCACGGTTGAAATGAACCCAAACGCAAGCACGGCTGAGAGTCCCGCCATTGCGACCGAAGTCCACAGCCGGGAATCGCGGAGCAGAGTGGACACCTTCGTCAGCGAAAACAATCGCACGACCGCGCTGCCTGCTTGCAGTGGCAGGCCAACAAAGATTCGCGCTGCGGCGCTCCGCCGAGCGACCGGGTGAGTGTCGGCCGTCCTCACTGGGGGTTGTGCGGCCCCCGAATGACGCTGCATTCTCGACAATCTCGCCGCGAACCGGGCTTGCACCTTCGCCCTCAATTCTCTGCGGCCATGTTCTGCGGTCGCAATTGCGTTCCGCACTTGGGCCACGATGAAATCGGAAGCCCAACCAATGCGCCTCTTCCACTCTCCCCAGGGTGGGCGCTTCAGCATTTTCGCTCGAGCCTTACCGACTACCGCAAGGCCACACTGCCCGAGCATACGGGTGATCTGGCGGAAGTTGAGGATCAAAGCCTTTACTTCCTGCCGGGCTGAAAGATCGCGCCACACGTTCGCAAAGTCTAGCATGGCCGCCTTTGGTGGCTTGGTTTCATGTTTGATCGGATCAACCGCGGGTGATGGGCGTTCCTCACGATCATGTTCCGCGAGTACGACGGCGCGAACTGATGCTTGCGGAGGAATTGTCGAATCATCGCCGCGGCTCGCAGGTTTCACGATCTCCAGCTTGCCAAGATTCTGCCAGAATGGAGGCAAACCCCTACTCACAGGCTCGCCGTTGGCCGGGGTCGAAGCCGCGGATGCGCGCGCGGAAACCTGCACCGGAGGGAGCACAATCGGGACCGGCTTTGCCTCAGGAGTGGCCTGTTCAACCCCAGTTTCCGATTTTTCTTTTTCAGTAGGCGCAGTCTCTTGCATTGCCTGCCAGACTAGACCATGGGGGACTAGAGGTTGTTCCTCCTGGGGCCGACGGTGCCGCTTGGCAAACATGCGGCTTCTTGGATGCAATTTTCGAGGATTGGAAACTGGCTATTTTGTGAGGAACAGAACTCATATATTCTTGTTGGGTAGCTATCCCGGGGGACTACACATGCCGATATTTGAATACGTTTGCACTAAATGCGAGCATCGGTTCGAAGCTCTGATTTTCGGCAACCAGAAGGCAGCCTGTCCCAAGTGCCTGAGCAAACATCTAGCTCCGCAACTTTCGGTTTTCGCAGTGTCGGCCAAGAGCTCTTCCGGCGAATCTACGCCCACCTCCGGTGGGTGCGGCTCGTGCGGGGATCCCCGCGGTCCCGGGGCGTGTTCCATGCCCGATTTCGATTGATTCGAGGATTCGGAGGCGTGTAACTTCTGACCGGTATTCTCCCTCCTAAACAACTGATTCTGGGCCACTTTTATGAAACTCCAGTACCCACTGCGCGAGAACTCGCGTAAGTTTCCCGAAGTCCACGCCTCCCGCACAATGACAACACCTAGAAAGTGCAGGGGAGGAATATGGATCGGCGACAGAATCCAAGGATTGCGGTTCAGCTACCAGTGCAGGTGTGGGGTCTAGACGCTTTCGGGCGGCCGTTCATGGACCCGGCAATCGTTATCAACATGAGCACCGGGGGCTTGGTGCTGCAAGGAATTCGCCGCCGAATTCGCGCCGGCGAGCTTTTGGATGTGCGCATGGGTAAACAGAAAGCAGAGTTTCGCGTGGTATGGGTGGGAGCGACTGGGGACCTGGGTATGCAGAGCGTAACTGCCCAAGCTTTTCTGCCAGATTCCGTCCTGACGTACTGTTCGCAGGCCGTTGCTGCCTGTTAGCGCTGAAGCGCCGTCGCAGGCAACCGCCTTCACGTCTTTCAACTCCTCGATTTTCTACTCCTCGACGGGCCGGTATATACTGCCTCAACTACGGATCGCTGTTTTCTGCGCCTCCCAAACGCCAGATCAGCGTAAAAGTTCCGGATCGCGAAAGCAGTCTTAATGCAGGATCCCTCACGATTTTCGGATCCCGATTCGCCGACTCTCGCCGCGGGCAGTAGCGGCGGGGTGGGCGGCGGCACTGCCACGAAAACAGGGTCGGGTGAATCCAGCTCCTCTTCCTTGGACGCGGCGACCATCGCGGACGCCAGCCCTCTTCCCGGCAGCCCAGTTCCCTCTGAAAGTAGTAGTTGGTCAACGTTTTTCGCTTCTGGAACGCTGCTGGGCGCCCGCTATCAAGTGCTGCGAGTTCTCGGGCAGGGTGGAATGGGTGCGGTGTATCAGGCCCGCGACCAGGAACTCGATCGCATCATCGCACTGAAGGTGATCCGGCCGGAACTGGCGGCCAATCCCATCATCCTGGCTCGTTTCAAACAGGAGCTGATTCTCTCGCGCAACGTGACCCACAAGAACGTGGTGCGGATTTTTGACCTCGGCGAAGCCGGCGGCAGCAAGTTCATCACCATGGAGTATGTGGAGGGCGAAGATCTCCGCACTGTGCTGCGCCGGAAAGGCAAGTTTTCTGCCAAGGAGGCGGTACCGGTAATCCAGCAGATTTGCCGGGCGCTCGAGGCTGCCCACTCCGAAGGCGTGATCCATCGCGATCTGAAACCGCAGAACGTCATGCGCGATCCGCAGGGGCGAGTGGTGGTAATGGACTTCGGGCTGGCGCGCTCGCTCGAGTCCGAAGGCATGACCCAGACCGGGGCCCTGGTCGGGACACTGGAATACATGTCACCGGAACAAGCGCTAGGAGCTTCGCTCGATCAGCGCTCCGATTTGTTCGCAGTGGGACTGATTTTTTTCGAACTGCTTACCGGCAAGGCCCCGTACAAGGCAGACACGGCGATAGCCAGCTTGATGAAGCGCACCCACGAACGCGCGGTTCCAGCGTCCGACGTCGATCCCAGCATTCCGGTTTCGCTGAGCGCAATCGTCGGCCGGTGCCTGGAGCGCGATCCGAAAGATCGATATCAGTGTGCGGCTGATTTGCTGAAGGAACTTGAGGTTTGGGGTAGCGATCCCAACCTGGCGGTTTCCTCACACGTAGGGACTGCTTCATCCGCACCAGCGACGCCCGCGCCAGCGTCGCAGGCTTCCGGGCCGCGCAGCATGCAAATCTCGCTCAACCTCCCCAGCCAGCGCGCTTGGATGTGGGCGGTCGTGGCTTTGGGGGTAGTGGTTCTGTTTTTTGCCATTCCAGTCACCCGGCATCTGGTGTTTCGTCCGGCTGCGGAGAGTGTAGGGTCCGAAGGGGTGGAGGGCATCCCGGATTTGAGCAAGGGCAAGTTCATTGCAGTCTTGCCGCTGAAAGTTTTGGGGGATGAGAAATCTCTGGGTTATGTTGCCGATGGCCTCGTGGACGCCCTGTCGGCAAAAATGTTTCAGCTCCAGTCGGTGCAGGTGGCGTCGTCGACGGCGGTCGAGAAAATTACCTCCGGGGTCACATCCAAAGACCAGCCGATCGCAAAGATCGCGCGCGCTCTGGGAGTGAATCTGATTCTGCAAGGAACGGTAGTAGGGTCGCCGGACAAGTTGCGCATCACGCTCAATCTTGAAGACGTAGCCGGCAACCGCAGGCTGTGGACGCAGGAATTTTCCGGAGTCCGGCAGGATCTGTTGACCCTTGAAGACCAGATTTATAACAGCCTGGTACAAGCGCTGGAGTTGCGGCCGTCGAGCGAGGAAATGGCCAAGAGCGGCGTGCATCCAACAGAAAACGCCAACGCCTATGACTTGTATCTGAAAGGCCGCGACGCGCTGCGTGGAACCCAAGGCTCTCGAGACGTCGAATCCGCAGTCCGCTTCTTTGAAAGCGCGCTGCACGACGATTCGGGATTTGCCTTGGCGTACACCGGATTGGCGGACGCCGATCTGCGGCTTTACAAGTCTTCGAAGGATCCCATTGATGCGGAGAAGGCGGTAGCGGCAGCACAGAAGGCGGCTAGCCTAAATCCCAATCTGCCGGAAGTCCATCTTTCCCTGGGCAGCGTTTACAACGCCACCGGCAAGAGCACGGAAGCGGTTGGTGAACTAAAAAAGGCACTGGCTCTGGCTTCGAATTCCGACGAGGCTTACCGCCGCCTCGGAGACGCTTATCGTGCTGGCGGTCACAAGCCGGAGGCCCTGACCGCATATCAGAGCGCGGTGAATGCGAACCCGTACTACTGGTCGAATCACAACACTTTGGGTGGCGCTTATTTCCAGTTTGGCGACAGCCAGAAGGCACTGCAGGAATACCAGAAAGTTTCTGAGCTGGCGCCCGACAATCCGATTGGGTACCAGAACACTGGAGCGGTCTATTTCCGTCTGGGGAAATGGAACGATTCCATTACCGCGTACCAGAAATCGCTGAGCATCCAGCCCGACGCAACCACCTATTCGGACATCGGTACCGCATATTTTTTCCTTAAGCGCTATGACGACTCGATCAAGATGTTTGAAAAAGCGGTCGACCTGAGTCCGCAAGACGAGCAGGTGATGGGCAACCTGGCAGACGCTTACCGAGCCGCAGGACGAAAAGACCAGGCTGGCACTACCTACGATAAGGCGATTCAACTGGCATTCCGCCAATTGCAGGTTAATCCAAAGCTGGCTTCGGTCACCGGGGACCTGGCGCTCTACTATGCAAAAAAGGGAGACGGCGGGCACGCTTTGGAGTACATCCGGCAGGCGCGTTCACTCGACCGCGAAGACTTGCAATTGCTCTACTTTCAGGCCCAGATTTATGCGCTGACGAACCATCAGCAGGACGCGCTTACCGCGCTGCGGCAGGCATTTCAGAAGGGTTACTCGTCGGAAGAGGCCGTGAACGACCCCGAACTGGGGTCGCTCAAGTCTCTTCCGGAGTTCAGCAAACTGGTGGCCGAGTATTCGGGCAAAAGGAACTAGGCTGCGCTTTTGGCGCGCAACTCGCGCAACTTACGGCGAGTGACAAGAGCGCCGATCCCGGTCATCATCAGCGCCATCGTGGCCGGTTCTGGGACAGCATTCGCGGTCGCTTCAAACTGCAGCCCTCCCGGCCAGCAAATCGAGTTCACGCAGCCCAGAACAACTTCGAAGCTGTTCCCATTGGGAATTCCCGAAAAAGCACCGCCGGTCGCCAGGAGCACGATCATTGCGCCGTTTTGCCCGAAAGCGGAAACACCGCAGCTGAATACGTCGGAGGAGCAAGTGACGTTCGCTGCCGCCACCCCGGTTTCGGTCAGGATCAGACTGGTCCAGGTTACTCCGGACGAGTTCAGGAAATGCAGGACGCCAAACCCCGCACTCGGAACCTGAAAACTAAACGTCAGGCCGGTAATTGGGACGCAGTTGTTGGTGGGACATCCGACAGGGTCGCGAATGATCACCGAAGGATCGATGCCGCTGGCATTCGCGGCCACGGTACAAAGCGCCAGCACCACGCCCAGCACGCAGGCTTTCATAGATGTTCTCACGCTCGAGCTCCTCAATTGCGATGACGGTCGAATGCAGTCACAGGAGCGGAAAGCCGCGCCCGTCAAGGGGAGCCTCCATTATGAAGGCCGAAACTTAGGTGTCAAGAGCAATTCTGCGGATCGGTTAAGAAAGTTTGGAATTGGACAAGAATGTTGCAGATTTTTTCCTCTGCGCGGCACGCGACTGGCACCAAACTGCAATATCTTGCGACTTTCCGGGACTGTGACCAAGGCGAAAGATTTGCTCGCGGCACAGCCCTCCATTATTATCCTGCCTCAGACACCTGTAACCGAAAACGAGCCCACAATCGCAATGCGAACAATTTGGATGGTCCCTGTCGCTATCGTCCTCATGATTTCTCCAACCCGTGAGCAAGAACTCCATCCGCTTCCTGTGATGCCCTGGCCCGCGCAGGTGAAAGTCTCTCCATCCCCGGGTTATCTGGTGGTTGACACTTCGTTTGCGGTAGGTCTAGACAGCCATGCCGACGTGCGCCTGCGAAAAACAGTCGCGATGTTTCTGAACGACTTGCGCCGACATACCGGAATGTTGCCGTTGGATTTCAGCATCACAACGCCGGAAAAGGCGCAAATCGCCATCCATTGTGAGCGTCCCAGCAAGGAAATGCCAGAGTTAGGCGAGGACGAATCGTACACGCTGGAAGTAACGCCGTCGGGCGCGGAACTAAGCGCTCCCACAACGCTCGGCGTGATGCGCGGCCTGCAAACTTTTCTGCAACTGATCGAGACCACACCGCAGGGATTTGCGTTGCCGACTGTGTGGATCGAAGACAAACCGCGTTTTCCCTGGCGTGGCTTGATGATTGATTCCGGCCGACATTTCATTCCGGTGGACGTAATCAAACGAAATCTCGATGCCATGGCCGCGGTCAAGCTCAACGTGCTTCATTGGCATTTGTCGGAAAACCAGGGCTTTCGCGTGGAGAGCAAACTGTTCCCCAAGCTACAAGGGATGGGATCGGACGGTTTGTTCTACAGCCAGGACCAAGTGCGCGGAATCATCGCCTACGCACGCGACCGCGGCATTCGAGTGGTGCCGGAGTTCGATATGCCGGGGCACAGCACGGCATGGTTCGTTGGGTATCCCGAGTTGGCCAGCGCGCCGGGCCCGTATTCAGTTGAGCGCAAGTGGGGAGTGTTCGATCCCGCGATGGATCCCACGCGCGCAGGCACCTACAAGTTTCTGGATGCATTCATCGGCGAAATGGCCGCACTGTTTCCCGACCAATTCTTCCACATCGGCGGGGATGAAGTGAACGGCAAGCAGTGGAACGCGAACCCGGAGATTCAGCATTTCATCCGCGCTCATGGACTGAAGGACAATGCCGGCCTGCAGGCTTACTTCAACACCCGCGTGCAGAAGCTAGTAGCCAAGCACGGAAAGACAATGGAAGGTTGGGACGAGATTCTGCGCCCGGATCTACCCAAGAGCATCGTCATCCAATCCTGGCGCGGGCAAAAATCTACCGCGGACTGCTCTCGTACGGTTATTACATCGACTTGATGACCTCCGCGGCTTCGCATTACCTTGTCGATCCATTGGCGGACGCGGCTGCCAATCTTTCCTCCGCGGACACCCAGAAAATCCTGGGCGGCGAGGCTTGCATGTGGGCGGAATACGTTTCAGCGGAGAACGTAGATTCGCGGATCTGGCCGCGCACAGCAGCGATTGCCGAACGTTTGTGGTCTCCACAGAACGTCACTGACGTGCACTCAATGTACGAGCGACTAGATCACCTCAATGATTGGCTCGACGCTTACGGAGTAACGCATAACACGAACTACGATGTCATGTTGCGGCGGATTGCGGGAACAGACGATATCTCTGCGCTAGGCAGCTTGGTGGACGTCGTCGAACCAGTGAAGGGATACTCGCGGGAGAATTTGGCCGCCTCCGAACCAACTGCGCTGACGCCGCTGAACCGCGTGGTTGACGCTGCCCGGCCGGAGAGCGCGGTGGCTCGGCGGTTTTCAGCTCTGGTGGACGCATTTGTTGCTGGCCAGACGAAACCTGGAAGCGAGCCGCAGATTCGCACTTGGCTGGCCGGGTGGAGAGACAATCAGAACAAGCTTCGGCCACTGGCAGAAAACTCGGCCCTGCTACAGGAGGTCTTGCCGGTGTCACAGAATCTCTCAGCCCTGGGTACGGCCGGATTGCAGGCGCTGGATTATCTTGATCGCGGAGAAAAGGCTCCGGATGATTGGAAGACGCAGCAGCTTGCTATGGTGCAACAGGCGTTCGAACCGAAAGCGCAGGTGCTGCTGATGGTTGCTCCGGCGGTGCAGAAACTGATTCAGGCGAGCGCGGGAGAGAAACCGACGGACTTGTCCATTCCCAAGAAAGCTTTGGAATAGAAAAGCATCAAGCAGCGAGGCTCTCTCGGAGGATACGCCTTGCCCGCTGGCGGGCCGTGGGCTGAGGCATGACACTCGCCGACCAAGGCTCCTCCACCCCCATGAGCGACATCGCCCCACCCATCAGGGCTATGTTTTTCGTGAAGTTGACCATGTCGTTCATTCGCCGCTCGGGATTCTCTTCCTTCCAAAAATCATGCATGATGGGAGTCACGCCCGCGAGGAAACCCACAATCGCGGCGGTTCCCAACTTCGGTTTCATTCCGAGCAGGATGCTCGTCCCTCCGGCGATCAGGGCTGCGCCGGTTAGCTGGACAGCCAAGTCTGGTTTAGGGACTTTTTTCGTGGCCGCATACCGCGCCAGTTCCCGGGTATGCCTGAAATGATTGACCCCACTGGCAATGAAATAGCCGCCAAACAGCAGCCGTCCAAGCAAATGTGGAACTGGCATCGTGTCCTCCGCTGGGTTTTCGATTCGGCTGTGTAGACTCGCGTTGCCCAGAAACCCTGGTCGAAATCCTGCTAGACTTTTTGTTTGGACCCCGCCATCACCATTCATACTCAGTCTCTCTGCCGCCACTACCAAATGGGAAACTCGACCATCCGCGCCGTAGATGGGATCACGCTGGAGATTCGCGCGGGAGAGTTCGTCGCTCTGCTGGGCGCCTCGGGCTCTGGAAAATCGTCTTTACTCAATCTGATTGCCGGATTGGATTCACCAACCTCGGGAAGCGTGAGGTCCGGCGACCACGTCTTGGCGCAGCTCTCACGTGAAGCGCTTGCCAAGTATCGCCGCCACACGGTGGGAATGGTGTTCCAGTCTTTCAACCTGATCCCGAGCATGACTGTGCTCGAAAATGTGGAGCTGCCGCTGCGCTTTGCGGAAGTGGAACGGTCCCAACGCGGCGCAATGGCTTCGAGCGCGCTGGAGCGAGTGGGACTGTCCGGCCGGCTGCGGCATCGCCCCATTGAGCTTTCCGGCGGCGAGCAGCAGCGAGTCGCGTTGGCGCGCGCGCTGGTGAATCAACCCAAGATATTGCTGGCCGACGAACCTACCGGAAACCTCGACAGCCGCACCGGGACCGAGGTCATGCAACTGATTCGGACATTAAACGAGTCCTTACAAATGACGGTGGTGCTAGTCACACACGAGACCGCGCTGGCTGAGAAATATGCCGACCGAATGATTTTTCTTGCAGACGGCAAAATCGTTGCCGATCAACGCAACGCAGCCAAAGTGCCGGCGAGAGGTGATGCGTGAAGCTGTACGACTCCGTCGAACTCGCGGCGCGCAACTTGCGGGAATCGGTGTTGCGAAATTCGCTCACCACGCTAGGAATCGCCGTTGGCGTGGCGTCCCTGGTGGCAATGCTCTCGCTTGGTGTCGGACTGCAGCGCATGGCCTCGCGCCGGCTGAAGTCTTCAGGACTGTTTGATACGGTGCTGGTCACATCGCGCCGCGACATGCGCGCGTTCAATCGAGAGCAGGAAATGAATGGTCCGTCGCCGGCCGAGAGTCCCGATCTTGACGATGCTGCGCGGCGCAAGATTGAGAACATCCCTGGCGTTGTGGAGGCCTACCCGGAACTGCGATTTATTACGGAATTGCGGTATGAAGACAAGCCGCACTTGACTATGGTCGGGGGGATGGCATTCTCCTCCAAAGACAGTGATGGATTTGAAGGCATGCAGGGAGGATTCTTCTCCTCCAGAAGCGCGCACGAAGCCATTCTGCAGAAGAGTTTGGCCGCAGAATTGCTTGGAAAAACGTCCGCACGCGGCCTCGACGAGATTAGGGTTGCCGATGTGGCGAAGCCCTTGCTCGGGAAACAAATCGTAATGCGGTACGCCGAGCGCAGTTCGTCGGCAGAGGCGAAAGATTCCGCGTCGTACTCTGTCATCTCGCACGAATTGGCGCTCACCATCGTTGGCGTCACCGATCTTGATCCTGACAGCGTCCGCGGCCCTGCCCGGGCGCGCTTGTTCATTCCCGAACAACTGCTGGAGGGGTTGCATGTCATGCAGGCCTATGACTATCGCGATACGACACGCGCGACGTCCGCCTCACCTGCCTACACGACGGTGATTGCAAGAGTGAGCAACGCCGGGAAAGTCGATTCGGTGGAGCAAGCGATCAAGAAAATGGGGTTCAATACGTTCTCGATTCTGGACGCGAATAAGGGATTACAACGTCTGTTCAAGATTCTCGATCTGTTTCTCGGAATTTTCGGCAGCCTGGCACTGACCGTGGCATCGATCGGAATCGTCAATACCCTGGTGATGGCTATCCTGGAGCGGCGGCGAGAAATTGGAATCATGAAGGCGATTGGCGCCAGTGATCAGGATGTGCGGGGGTTGTTCTTCGCTGAAGCCGGAGCTATGGGACTTCTAGGAGGCGTATTTGGAGTAGCGCTGGGATGGGTGATTGGTCGCGTCATCAATTTCGGAACCAATGTTTATCTCAGCCGTCAAGGATTTCCTCCGGAGCAGATTTGGGCAGTGCCGTGGTGGCTGGTTGCCTTCGCGATGGGAATTGCATTGTTCGTCAGCTTGGTATCCGGGCTGTATCCCGCGTCCAGAGCCGCACGGCTCGACCCGGTGCAGGCGCTGCGGTACGAATAATGTCAACTTGTCGGTCGAGGCTTATGGGACCCTATCGGTTAAGAAGATCATAACCAGAGACACCACCGAGGCGCAGAGAGTAATGCTGCTATTGGGGAGCATGAGGAAATTTGCTAGCCGGATGGTTCGGTTTCTCGTCTTAGCTTCTTTTCTCTCTGTCTCTCCCCTTGTCTTTGCGCAGGGACGCATTGATTGCAGCAGCTTCCGCAGCACAGTCCTGCACCGCGGCGTCCGCTATTGCGTAATGCTCCCTCCGGGCTACGAAAAGGAAACCGGCAAGAAGTATCCCGAATTGTATTTTCTGCACGGCCTCGGCGAGAACGAGCAGACGCTTCTACGCAGCGGCGGCTGGGGGCTGATCGAAGATCTCCGGCAGCAGCACAAGATTGGAGATTTCCTGATGGTCGCGCCCGAAGGGTGGGACAGCTTCTTCATCAATTCCGCCGACGGACGCGATCGCTACAGCGACTTTTTTCTTTCCGAATTTCTACCCTACATCGAGACGCATTACCGCACCATTCGGGACCGCAGAGCTCGGGCTGTGACCGGGCTTTCGATGGGTGGTTACGGCGCGCTGCGCTTCGCGTTCGCCCATCCGGAACTTTTTGGTTCCGTCAGCGAACAGAGCGCGGCATTGATCACGGAGTCGCCACAGGAACTGAATGCCGACTTGCGCGGCGCCGGGCCTTTTGCCCGATTGCTGGCGAGAGCTTTTGGCAATCCGGTCAATGTCCCGCATTGGCAGCAGAACAATCCATTCAATCTTGCACGAAAAAATCAAATCCAGATCAGGACGCAGGCTATCTACATAAATTGCGGACAGCAGGATGAATACGGCTTTGCCGACGGCGCGTCGCGGATGCACAAGCAATTGCTGGCCGATGGCGTCAAGCACGAGTTTCATCTGTACCCCGGCGGCCACAACGCGGATTACTTTCTTTCGCATATGGGAGAGACCATCGAGTTTCACTGGCACTTTTTCGCGCGGCCTGGGGGAGCGGCAAGATGACGCAGATCTCGGGATAAGATGTTTTCACCACAGAGACACTGAGGCACAGAGAAAACCAAACTCTTTGCGTTTTGCTTGGTTGTCTCTGTGACTCTGTGTCTCTGTGGTGAAAAGATCTCAGGAGCTCATTGATGCGCAAAGCGATTCTACATTTAAAGAATTCAGACCCGGTGATGCGGGCCATCATCGAGCGGATTGGTCCCTGCAAACTGCAGTTCGGCGAGCCCGTCTTTCACAGCCTGGCGGAGGCGATTGTTTACCAGCAGCTCAATGGCAAAGCCGCGGTGACGATCTTCAAGCGGTTCGCGGCCCTCGCGGGAGATCCGCTCACCCCCGAAGGCATCCTGAAACTTACTCCTGAAAAGATGCGGGCGGTCGGACTCTCCAAACAGAAAACGTCTTACCTGTTCGACATGGCGGAGAGAGCGCATCGTGGCGAATTGGACTTCTCGCGCCTTCCGACAATGTCAGACGACGAAGTTATCAAGCATCTTACGCGGGTGAAAGGCGTCGGCGTCTGGACGGCGCACATGTTCCTGATGTTCACCTTGCGGCGTCCGAATATTCTGCCTACCGGCGACTATGGCGTGCGCACAGCAATCATGAAACATTACAAAAAGCGCAAACTCCCGAAGCCGGAGCTGATGGAACGGATTGCCAAACCCTGGGCCCCCTATCGCAGCGTCGCATGCTGGTATTTGTGGCAAAGCCTGGATGTAAAGACCATCGGGTGAATAGGAATCGGGCGATCGGGTGATCGGGTCCTCGGGTGATCTGGAAAGCCAATCACCCGATCAGGGGATCAGCCGATGGTCAGATGTGATTAAATGAGATTCGATGGCTGACCCGAAGATTCGCGTACTGGTGGCCAAGCCCGGCCTTGACGGCCACGACCGCGGGGCCAAAGTAATCGCCCGCGCTCTGCGCGATGCCGGCATGGAGGTCATCTACACTGGCCTGCGGCAGACTCCGGAAATGATTGTCAGCGCGGCGCTGCAGGAAGATGTGCACGTGATCGGCCTCTCCATTCTTTCGGGCGCGCACAACGCCATTGTCCCCCGGGTGATGGATCTGCTTCGACAGAATAAGATGGACGACGTGCTAGTGGTGGTGGGCGGGATCATCCCAGATCAAGACGTGGACGCGCTCAAGAAAATCGGGGTCGCTGCCATCTTCCAGCCCGGCACCGCGATGGACGACATTGTCCAGTTCATTCGCGCAAAAGTCTCCTCTCGCGGCGTGACTGCGGGCCAGTGATGGGCGGCCTCGACAGCAGTCGCCTACGCGAGGAACTCGCTCGCACGGTCGGTCCCGCTCCATGGTACTGGAAAACCTTCCCTGCTTTGTGTTCGGCGTCTGGCCAGCGTTTTGTGTGGGCCTACCACGGCGAGAAGGGGCCCCTTGAATATCTGGTATCGCTGGGTCTCGAGCAGGAGCCGGAAAAACCAAGACTCGCCTTGAATACATACGCGCGGCCGTTCCTGGTTCCGCCGGCGCATCTAGGTATCTGGTGTCCGGAGGGGCCAAACATTCGGATCACTTGCTTTGATCCTGACCAGCTCAAGTCTTTCGACTTCGCCGAAATTGCCGGCTGGTTCAAACAATCTTCCGAGCGAATCTACGCCGCAACTCCTCCGCTAGCCGATTTCGAAGTGCCTTCATCACTGCCTCCCGGCGCGAACAAAATCGAAGTGCCGGCAGAATTGCAGAGCGCGGAGGAACTGATTGTGCCCACCAGCTATCCGGCTCAGACAGCGGACGACCCGGTGATGGCGCTGTTTGTTTTCTATTTACATGCCGGGCTGGTTGAAGTCCTGCCGCAAAAGTGGTTCGCAGCGGGAAAGACGGACGTGGGATATCAATGGATCACCCGCGCCGCCCGCGACCGCGATTCTCACCGCCTTTTCGGTGACGGGATTAGGGTCAATGGCTTCCTGCTTCAAGACGACGGAATGCAGCTGGAACAGTGGCTGGAAAAGAACGGCACTTAGCATTTGTGATTTGGCCAGGAATGAGCCGAACATCTCCCACCAAATGGTAAGCGCTAACTGCTAACTGCCAAGTTCTCACCTCTGTTTGCGCCTTTCCGCTTTCCTGGGTTAACGTAGCAATCGCAAATCATGGCCGCACAGAAACTGCCAGCTCTATCCTGACCACTCGCATTGATCCCACATCTTCGCGCTATGAGGCCAATATGCGCTCCATGGCCGACCTGGTCTCCGCCATACGCAATGAAGAAGAGCAGATTCGCGAAGGCGGCGGGGCAAAGGCGATCGAGAACCAGCACAACAAATCGCGGCTGACGGCACGGGAGCGAATCCAGCAACTGGCTGATCCGGGGACATTTTTTGAATTGGGAACCTACGCCGCCTACCGGATGTACGAGGAATGGGGCGGAGCGCCGGCGGCAGGCGTAATTACCGGTCTGGCACGCATCGAGACGCGGCTGGTCATGATCATCGCCAATGACGCCACGGTGAAAGCCGGCGCCTTTTTCCCGATGACTTCCAAGAAAGTCATCCGCGCACAAAATATTGCGATTGATAACCGTTTGCCGACAATTTATCTGGTGGACTCCGCCGGCATCTTTCTTCCCTTGCAGGAGGACGTGTTCCCCGACACCGATGATTTTGGCCGCGTCTTCCGCAACAACGCGGTGATGTCGGCAATGGGCATTCCTCAGATCGCGGCCATCATGGGGATGTGCGTGGCCGGCGGTGGATACTTGCCAGTCATGTGCGATCACGTGCTTATGACCGACGGCAGCGGTCTGTTCTTGGCGGGCCCGGCATTGGTGCAAGCGGCAATTGGGCAAAAAGTTTCTGCCGAAGAGTTGGGCGGGGCGGCTATGCATTCGGCCATCAGCGGGACGGTGGACTTCCACGAGCCGACGGAAGAGTCCTGCCTGGCGCGCATCCGTTCGATCATCGAAAAGTGGGGATACAGGCGGCAATCGCCCTGGGACCGCAAGAAGCCGGTTCCTCCGGCGCTGGCCGCGGAAGAAATTTATGGGATTTACGATTC
>WNFJ01665955.1_pt1 | contig 28158 bp, 25 predicted proteins | sample 5400461 | NCBI WGS metagenome assembly WNFJ01 (sample SAMN13153349, study PRJNA577476) | soil metagenome | isolation source: 115 cm saprolite on Douglas fir-dominated hillslope | place: USA:California | collected 2013-09-17
GGTCGTGCCGTCGCCGGCAACGTCGGAAGTCTTGGAAGCGACTTCGCGGACCATCTGCGCGCCCATGTTCTCGAGGGGATCGCGGAGTTCGATTTCCTTGGCCACAGTCACGCCGTCCTTAGTGATGATGGGCGCGCCGAACTTCTTTTCGATCACCGCATTGCGGCCCTTGGGGCCGAGGGTGATCTTCACTGCATCGGCAAGGGCGTTCACGCCACGCAAAATCGCCTGGCGGGAATTCTCACCTGTTACAATCTGCTTCGCCATACTGTTCATTCCTCCTGAGATATTTCAATTCGTTTGCGAGTGGCAGGTTTTCACCGGCCACCTTTAGCTCAAGCCTTCAGGCCTGAGTTTGTTTCAAATACTTCAAACCACGGGCCCGATGAACCCTTACTTTCTTGATCCTGCCGCTTTGGCAGCGCCGCTGAGCTTTGCGAGGATCTCGTCCTCTTTTAAGATCAACAGCTCTTCGTCTTCGATTTTGATTTCCGTACCGCTGTATTTGCCGAAGAGGACGCGGTCGCCGACCTTGACATCTAGAGGTACGCGCTCGCCCTTCTCGCGGCGGCCAGCGCCGACGGCGATGACTTCACCTTCCTGCTGCTTCTCCTTGGCGGAGTCCGGAATGATGATGCCGCCTTTGATGCTTTCTTTCTCTTCAATGCGCTTCACGACGACACGGTCGTGGAGCGGGGTAAGATTCACTGCCATCTTGAAAAACCTCCATAGGTGAACTTGCGGTTTATAGTGTGGCTGCAAGTAAGAGGGAATTAGCACTCCTCGCAGCCGACTGCTAATATACCAGAAAAGCCTTGCATGTCAAGCATTTCCCGGACAGAGCGCTGAGAATCTCAGCGAGCGATGGTGAAGTTAAACAATGCATTTTCAGCAGTTTACATGGTGCAAGAATAACCTTGCACTTGGACATTGTAGTGCAAATGGCAAAGGCTTAGAATCGGCGGCGGAGAGCCATGAACTTCCCTGTTTATTTACGGCTGATTGTGCTGACCGCGGGGACGCTGCTGCCGTTCTTCTGGATCGTCGTGATTCTGGGACATCGGCGTCAGCGGAATTTTGAGCGCATCTTTTTCTTCCTCTGCCTGGCAATGGTTTTCTTTTTCGGTGCGTCTCTCCTAGCGCTGAACGCGCAACTCTACTACTCGACGATTCCACCAGGACTGGCGACGTTTTCCTGGACGGTGCTATGCCTGGGATTGTGGTTTCTGCCTGCGCTGCTGCTGCACTTGCACGTCGAATACGCACAGATCCGAGAGCTGCTTCGTGCGGGAAACGAGAAGTGGCCCTGGCTCGTTGCGGCCTACGCGCCGACCGTTCTGCTGGCGCAGAGGTTGTTTGAGGCGCTACGCCTGCGTGAAGGATATAACTTTCTGCTGCCAAGCAATGCTCTTGGGACGCCATTCCAGATTTGGCTTGTTTGCGCGCTCACGCTATCGGCCTGGTGGCAGTGGAGGTTTCGCAAGGCGGCCCCCGACGCGGAACAAAAATCGTTTCACCGGTCGCTTCGCACTAACCTGGCACTAATTGCCATGTGGATGGCGATACTTCATTTTGTATTTCCCCGGATGGGGAAGGCCACGGAACAGAACGCCGAGGTGTACATCACGATTGTTGGGCTGTTCGCGCTGGCACCGCTGGTGGCGTTGATCCGCAACGTGCAGCGGTTCAATTTTCTGCAGATCGGGCGGCAGCGGAACTTGATTTTCGCGGTGTTTGCGGCGTTTGTGGCCCTTTTGTATTTCAGCCTAATCCGGCGAGTCAGTCTTTGGCTGGAACCGTACCTGCCGCCAGAAGCGACTGCCGCGATTCTCTTGTTCCTTCCCGTCGTGCTATTTGAGCCGCTGCAGCGGCTGATGGGAAGAGTGCTGCGCCGTACTGCGCATGCAGAATTGGATCGCACGCAGCGCATGACGGGGCCTATCCAGGAAGTCGCGCGGCTGGGTGACCTGGGGAGGCTGACGGATTTCATCGAGAGATGGGTAAGCGAACAATTGCAGGTTGGGGAGGTGAAGCTTCTTCTGAACGCCAGCGGAGATGCCGTCCCCGGTCCTGCCGGGCCCGAAGAATTGTTCGCGATTCGACAGGCAGGAAATGCAGTTGGGTTCCTGCGAGTCAAAGCACATGGGGCGATGCTGTCGGGGGAGACGGCGGCGGCCCTAGAGTTTTTATGCGAGCAGTTGCCGGGGGCGCTGGACTTGTGCCGGTTGATTGAGGAAAAGCTGCAGCTGGAGAGGGAATTAGCGGAGCGCGAGCGGCTGGCGCTGGTGGGACAGATGGCCGCGAGCATTTCGCACAACTTGAAGAATCCGCTGGGGTCGATGAAGACGATTCTGCAGGTGCAGATGGAGAATCCGGAGCTGCCGGAATCGATGCGCGGCGAAACCAAGATGGTGCTGGAGGAGATCGGGAGGCTCTCGACGAAGCTGAATCAGTTGCTGCAATTCAGCCGGCCTGCAGTGCTTGGAGATGGACGGCCAGCAAAATGTGATGCGAATGAGGTGGCGCGGGAAGTTGTGGAGGTTTTGCGCCCGGAGGCGGAGCGTAAGGGCGTAGGGCTGAAACTTAATCCGGGGGCGCGGGCGCTGAATGTGGCCATCAGGACCGAGGCGCTAAACGACATTCTGACAAATTTGGTTGTAAACGCGCTGGATGCGGCACCGCGCGGCGGGCATGTGAATGTGGAAGTTTCAAGAAAAGATAGCAACGGCTTGGTCGCCGTGGAAGATGACGGCTCGGGAGTTCCTTCGGAGTTGCGTGAAAAAATTCTACAGCCGTTTTTCACCACGAAAACGCAAGGGACAGGGCTGGGATTGGCGATCGCGGCCCGACGTGCCACCGATGCAGGCGGCAAACTTGAATTCGAAAGCCCATTGAGCAATGGGCGCGGCACGCGATTCTTAGTGTGGCTTCCACTTGGAGAAGAAACCCGATGAAGACCATTTTGATCGTGGATGACGAACCGGCAGCGAGATACGGGCTGCGGCGGGCGCTGGAAGCGAAATACCGAATCGCAGAGGCGGATTCGGCGGAACTGGCGCGAGAAGCGCTTCCGCGCGAGCAACCGGATCTCGTTTTGCTGGACGTAGTTCTGCCGGGCCAGGATGGGCTCTCGTTTTTACGGTGGATGCGCGAGCAGGGGAACGAAGTGCCGGTGCTGATGGTTTCGGCGCTGGACACAGCGAAAACGGCAGTCGAGGCGCTGCAGCTTGGCGCGGCGGATTACCTGGTGAAGGGATTCGAACTGGAAGAGCTGCGGCAGCGCGTGGCAAATCTGCTGAAGCTGGCCACTCTTGAAAAAGAGAATGATGCGCTGCGGCGGCGCTTGACGACCGAAGGGCAATTCGGTCAGATGATTGGGCGCTCGGGGGAGATACGGCGCGCGTTCGAAATGGCGGACCGCGTGGCGCCGACGGATTCGACGGTTCTGATTTTGGGCGAGAGTGGCACGGGAAAGGATTTGCTGGCGCAGGAGATTCACGCGCGTTCGCCGCGAAACGCCAAGGCGTATGTGGCAGTGAATTGCGCGGCGCTGCCGGAGACGCTCATCGAGTCGGAATTGTTTGGCTACGAGCGCGGCGCGTTTACGGGTGCGGCGCAGCAGAAAAAAGGGAAATTCGAACTGGCATCGGGCGGAACTATTTTCCTTGATGAAATTGGCGACATGAATCCGGTGACACAAGCCAAAGTGCTGCGCGTGCTGGAGAACCGCACCATCGAACGGCTGGGCGGGACGCAGTCGATTCCGGTGGACGTCCGGGTGATCAGCGCGACACACCGCAATTTGCATGCGGCGATTCGCGATGCGAAATTTCGCGAGGACTTGTTCTACAGGCTCCGTGTTGTGACTATTGAGCTACCGCCGCTGCGGACGCACAAGGAAGACATTGCCCTGCTGGCGGAAACTTTTCTGCAAATGCATGGAACGCGGCTGGGGCGGACGGCGCGGCTGAAGCGCGAAGCGATGGCCGCGATCGAAAAATACGATTGGCCGGGCAATGTGCGCGAGTTGAAAAACGCCCTGGAACGGAGTCTGGTGCTCTCTCGCGGAGATGAAATCGGCGTCGCAGACTTGCCGAGAGAAGTGGTGCATGGCGAGGCGGTCTCGCTCAAGCACCGGGGCGATGAGCAGGATAACGGTATTGGCGAGCGGGATTTTCGCGAGGCCAAGCGGAAGTTTGAAGTGGCCTATCTGACCAGGCAACTGGTTGAGCACCGCTGGAACGTCTCGCGCACGGCGGCGACCATTGGTTTGCACAGACAGAGCTTGCAGGAAAAATTGCGCGAGCTGGGGATCCGGCGGCCGGGCAGAGAACCGCTTGAAGAAGAGTGACTCGTGACTCGTGATGGGGGTGAACGGCTTTCTCTAGAAGCTGCGGGCTACGTGCTTGCTGGTGGTGGCAGCACGCGATTCGGGCGGGACAAGGCACTTGTGGAAGTTGGCGGGTTGCCGATGTTGGGGCGCATGATCGGGCTGCTGCAAAGCGTTGCAAAAAGCGTGAAAGTTGTAGGCGGGCCGGAGAAGTACATGCCATTCGAAAGAGAAGTAGTTTGCGACCAATGGCCTGGTGAGGGGCCACTCGGCGGAATCATCACCGCGCTGGAAGACGCGGCCATGAGCGCCGCACGGCCTGAATGGAATCTGATTGTGAGCTGCGACATGCCGTTCTTGACGCAGGAGTGGCTGGCTTTTCTTGGCGAGCGCGCGGCGAAAAGCAAAGCCCATGTTGTACTGCCAAAATCGGCGCATGGACCGGAGCCGATGTGCGCCTTTTACCGGACGGATGCGGCGGGAGCGCTGCGGTTGGCATTCGAATCCGGTGTGCGCAAGGTGACGCACGGATTGCAATACGTGACCACGGAAGTCCTTGACGAGACGGACTGGAAACGATTTGATAGCGCAGGGCGGCTCTTCTGGAATATGAATACGGCGACGGATTACGAGGAAGCGCGGCGGATTCTGGAAGCGGAGCGAACGTGAGCGAGGACAAGCCGATTCACTTCTTCGAATTTCGCGATGTCTGCAAGAGCTTCGACGAGCGCCTGGTGCTGGATCACGTCAGCTTCACAGTGAAACGCGGAGAGACCTGCGTGATCATGGGACGCAGCGGCGTGGGCAAATCGGTTTCGCTGAAACACATCATGGGATTTCTGAAGGCGGATTCCGGCCAGATTCTAATCGACGGGCAAGACGTCACAAATTTCAGGGAGGCGGACTTCGAAGTGGCACGGCGCAAAGTGACGATGGTCTTTCAGTCTGGCGCGCTCTTCGATTCGCTGACCGTGGGCGAGAACATAGCGTTTCCACTCGACGGCCAGCCGGGGCTGACTGATGAGGATGTCGATGCGTACGTCATGAAAATCGCGCGCATGCTGGAAGTAGACGATGTCATAGACAAATTGCCCAGCGAGCTTTCCACGGGCATGAAGCGCGCCGTGGCCATCGGGCGTGCCCTGGCGCAGAATCCCGAGGCGATTTTGTTCGACGAGCCGACAACGATGGTGGACCCTATCATGGCCGGGCACATGGGCGACCTGATCCTGCGATTGAAACAGGCGTTTCGCAAAACGTCGATCGTGGTGACGCATGACACGCATCTGGCGAAGAAACTTGCGGATGTCGTCGTTTTTCTTCAGGATGGCAAAGTCACGTTTTTTGGCCCCTGGGCCGATTTTGAAAACTCCAATGACCCTTTCTTAAAGAATTTTCGCATGCAGGATGAATTGATTCCGGCCCTGGACGTGACTCTGTGAGCCAGACCGCAAACGGCTCTTCCGATCCAATCAAGCAATTACGCAAGGAAATGGGCTTCTGGGACGTGCTGCTCTTTAATATCGCGACGGTGCTCGGTCCGCGCTGGGTCGCGGCCGCGGCTCACAACGGAACATCATCGATTAGTTTGTGGGTTCTTGCGGCGCTGTTGTTTTTCGTGCCTTCGGCGCTGGTGATCAATGAGTTGTCATCACGGTTTCCGGTAGAGGGCGGGCTGTATGTCTGGGCTAAGGAAGCGTTCGGCGATTTTCACGGCTTCGTGGCGGGATGGAACTACTGGACCTATACCGTATTTTATTTTCCTGGGTTACTTTTGGCAAGTGCGGCGATGAGTGCATACATCATTGGGGAAAATGGCGCGGTGCTTTCACAGAACCGGACATTTTTGCTGTCCGTGTCGGTCGGTATGCTGGTGGTAGCGGTCGGACTGAATATCATCGGATTGAACATCGGCAAATGGCTGCAGAATGCAGGCGGGGTGTCCACGTATTTGCCGCTGCTGGCGTTGGTGGGCATCGCAGCGATTCTGTGGGCGAAGCACGGATCGGTGACGCACTTCACGTGGTCCAACATGTTGCCGGTCTGGAATTGGGACACCGTGAATTTCTGGTCGCAAATTGCGTTCGCGTTCAGTGGGCTGGAGCTAGTTTCAGCGATGAGCCAGGAAGTGCGCGACCCGCAGAAAACGCTGCCGCGTGCGGTGTTCGCATCGGGAGTGCTGATTGCCGGGATGTACATCGTGGCGACAGTTGCAGTACTGGCGCTGGTGCCCGCAGCTGAGGTGTCGACCACGAGCGGTGTGTTTCACGCTATCACCGTGGGGTCGATTGCGCTAAAAGTCGGCGCGCTGGGAATTCTTGCAGCAGTCGTAGTGACCGTCGGCAACGCGGGTGGCGTCGGCAGCACAGTGGCCGGGATTGCGCGCGTGCCTTTCGTGGTGGGCATCGACCGCTACATGCCAGCTGCGTTCGGGAAAATTCATCCGCGCTGGAAGACACCATACGTTTCGATTATGGTGCAAGCGATCGCATCGTGCGCGATTTTGCTGGTCAGCCAGATCAACGAGACAACACGCGGCGCGTACCAGTTTCTTGTGGACGCAACGATCATTTTGTACTTCATACCCTTCATCTATATGTTCGCCGCAGCGATCAAGTTGTATCCGAGGCCGGACCGGCGGGCAAACAAAGAAGCCGTGCTCATCCCAGGAGGCAGAGCAGGCGTGTTGATCGTGGCGGGAACGGGTTTAGCGATTGTGCTGATTGGCATCCTGGTTTCGCTGGTTCCGCCGGGAGACTCGTCGGACAAATTGGGTTTCGAAATGAAGTTGGTTGGTGGAACGCTGGCAGCGATCGTGCTGGGACTGACACTATACTGGCGTGGGGCTAGGGCAAAGAGCGCCGACCAAACAAAGACCTAGAAGCCCTCTTCGATGAGGCGGGCGACGGTGAGCTGCGAATCTACCGGTGTTGCGAAGTTGCGCTGTTCCAGATACCGCTCCACGTACTTTCCAATCACATCGCCTTCGAGGTTGACCGCGTCGCCGGGCTTGCGGTGGCGGATGTTCGTGTTTTCGTAGGTGTAGGGAATCACGGCAACTTCGGCGATGTTGTTCTGCCAGCGCGCCACGGTGAGGCTGATGCCGTCAAGAGTGATCGAGCCTTTCGGCACGACGTAGCGAGCGAATTCCGCGGGCACTTCCACTCCGAACCACCAGTTTTCTCCTTCGGCGGTGAGGTGCGTTACGCGGCCGATGGTGTCCACGTGTCCGAGCACGAGGTGACCGCCCAATTCCTTGCCGGCGGTGAGCGGCTGTTCAAGATTAACGCGCGAGCCCTTTTTCAGTTCGCCGCCCTTGGCGCCGAAGGAAGTCTTGCTAATCGTTTCGCTGGAAAGATCGGCAGAGAACCGGCCATTGTGGAGATCAACGATGGTCAGGCAGCAGCCGTTCACAGCGATGCTATTTGAAACAGCGAGTGACGGCGCGACGGAAGGCGCATGAATCGTGACGCGCCCACCGCTGGCTTCGAGGCTGAGCGCTTCGATTGTGCCGGTGTGCTCAATAATCCCTGTAAACATGATGATTGTGATAGCTCTCGAATCCGAGTGTACAGTATTTCACGCCCCAGGCAGAAAGCACTAGACTGTGTCCTGTCGCATGGGCGGGGAAACGCTTGAGGCTCATGATGAAAGCACGCTTGTTGCGCGCGACGGCCGCGATTGAATCGAATCCGTTGGAATATGCGGACGTTACGATGCCGCAGCCGAAGAGCGATGAAGTGCTGGTGCGCGTCCGCGCTTGCGGCGTGTGCAGAACGGATTTGCACGTCATCGAAGGAGAATTACCGCCGTGCAAGTCGCCGGTCATCCCGGGACATCAGGTTGTCGGCATCGTCGAGAAGCAAGGGGAAAAAGCTCAGCGCTTTGCGGCCGGAAGCCGCGTTGGTATTGCCTGGCTTTATCGCACTGACGGGATCTGCGAATACTGCCGGTCGGGCGCGGAAAACCTTTGTGACAATCCGTCGTTTACAGGCTACAGCGTGGATGGCGGATATGCGGAATACATCGTTGCGCCTCAGGATTTCGTCTATGCGATTCCGGAAGGTTTTCCCGATGAGCAGGCCGCGCCGTTGCTTTGTGCGGGAATCATCGGGTTCCGCTCGCTGCGCCTCTCTGGGATCAAAGCGGGCGGGCGTCTGGGTTTTTATGGCTTCGGCGCGGCGGCGCATGTGGCGATTCAGATAGCGCGGCACTGGGGAGCTGAAGTATTTGCATGCACGCGCGACGTGCGCCATCAAAAACTCGCCCTGGAGTTGGGTGCGGCGTGGGCTGGAGACACATATGATGAACCTCCGAAGAAGCTGGACGCCGCGATCGTCTTCGCACCGGCCGGAGAAATCGTTCCAGCAGCACTAAAGGCGCTTAAGAAGGGTGGCGCGCTCATTCTCGGCGGCATCCACATGAGCCCTATTCCCTCGTTCAGCTATGACCTGTTGTATCAGGAGCGCGTGATTCGCAGCGTGGCGAACAATACGCGGCAGGACGGCGAGGACTTTCTGCGCGTCGCCGCTGAAATTCGTATTTGCACGCACGTGCAGGTCTTTCCTCTCGCGGAAGCCAACCGCGCGCTCAATGCGCTGAAGAATGACGCCATCGCGGGCGCCGCCGTCCTCCGCGTGAGCAACTGAGCCTTACTGCAAAGAAGAAGACGCAATTTTCGTGGGCAGTTTCCGCCGTTCATCGCCCGGCGAGATTTCCGTCAATTTCTGCATGTACCGCTTGGCGACCACTTCGTTCCCCGAGGCCTCCGCTGAGCGAGCGGCTCCATATACCGCGTTGAACCGGTTCGGTGCCACTTTCAGTACGGTTTCGTACTCCGCCAGCGATTCCTTCGGGTGGTTCTCCAGCAAAAGCAATTCCGCGAGCATTTCCCTGGCAGGCGTAATCGCACCTGGCGTCACGGCGTGCTTGTCCATGCTCTCTTCGAGTTCCGCTGCGGACCGCATCTGAGAAATGGCATTGCCCTCATTGCCCGTTTTTTCCGCTATCCACGCCGCGACTTCGCGCCGTTGCACATCAATCTGATTCGCCCAATAGACGTTGTTCAGCTTGGCCGTTGCCTCGCGGAGCGTGACGAGCGATTGCTCAGCCGTGGCGGCACGATCCAAATTACCGGAACGCGCGCTACCTTCGCCGATGGCGGCCCAGGTGATAGCCGCCGCCCACGGCACCGCACCTTCTCTCACCTTCAATGCGCCAGCCTGTTCCCACTTGCCGAGTTCAATCACACTTCGCGCGGGAATTGCAGCCAGGGCGTAGTCGCCCGTCAGCGTGAGCCCCGGGACAGGTGGCAGCGAATTCATTTCGTCCAGTACGGCTTTCGCTTGTTTGAGCTGGCCGGTCTGCAAATAAGCGTACTCAAGATAATCCATGGCATGGAGGCGCTGGTCACGCGCCTCGCCATTTGAGGAAGTGGCTTCCGCGGTCGTGGCAAGCTCTGCCGACTTCTTGTTCGAGCGAATGGATTCCTCCCACGATCCAACCCGCGTGAACAGGTGAGATGGCATGTGATTGGCATGGGCCGATGCAGGCGCGATTTTCGCGTACATGCGCGCGGCAGGCAGTCCTTTCTCCGCCAGCACCGGGTTGTCGTAGCAATGGATTATGTAGTGCGCAATGCCAGGATGATGAGGCTGCTTCTGGAAAAGAGGCTCAAGAATCTCACCGCACCGGCGCTGATTGGCAAAGGTCTTGTCTGTTTTAGGTGCAGTGATCGCGAGCGTTAGGGCATGGAAAATCGCGGCCTCGCTGTCGTTGGGGTAAGCGGCCTGCAACTCGCCCATTTTCTTCTCGAACGCCCGGGAGTGCGCGGCGGCATCCTTGCCGTCTTCCACGTAGATTTCGGCCAGCGCCTCAATATAGGCTTTTTCGCGCGTCGTGGTTTCCACATTGCCTGCGGCCAGTTCGCGCGCTTTCTCCAGCGCCAGCCTCCCGGCGCGAGTATCACCGTTATCCCACAAGCCGTGGTAGTGCGACATGGCCACGCCCCACTGTGCTACCGCGCACGAAGGATCCTGCTGCGTAACTCCTTTGAACGCTTCCCTCGCTTGCTCGTACTGGAACGAGTGCAGCAAGGCCACTGCGCGGTTGAAGCTAAGCTCTACGGTTTTCGGGCAGGACGTAGGGAATTGGATTGAACCTATTTCTTCTGCAGAAAGTTCATGATGATGCTCCTGGGCGGCCAGACCAAGCGACCCTAGCCCGAAACAATACAGCAACAAGATTCCAAAGCGGCGCATAGGCCACCTCCTACACCCAGATTTGCCCCATTCAAGGTGAATGAACCAAGGAGTACGTGAACAAAAGTATGTCCAGCGTGGGGGGGCAAGTCAACACCGAAAAATGCTGTGCAAACAGGCTTCGATGGCGAAGTCCGGGCCGAATTGCTGCATGTGGACATTGCTTAGCGCTGGAAGATTCAGCGCGGGAGCCAGGGCAAAGGGGACGCGATTGTCGCCCGCGACTCTTGGAGCGTAGAAGAGGAAAAGTTTGTGGACGATGCCTGCGGCGAGGGCGGCGCCATTGAGCGTCGGGCCCGCTTCCAGCAAGACACTGAGGATTTCGCGGCGGCCGAGTTCGGCGAGGGCTGCGGGCAAATCGATGCGGCCATTTTTGGTTTTTGCGCGGACGATTTCGACGCCGGCGTTTTGCAAATTGCGCACCCTCGGCGAATTCAGCGGCAGCGCGGTGAATACGAGCAGATCGTCGTCCGAGGTTTTCACGATCCGGGACTTGGGCGAGAGGCGCAGTTTCGAATCGAGGACCACGCGCAGAAGCCGCTTGCGGCGCGGGAGCCCGCTGCGGTCGGTAAGCAGCGGATCATCTGCGAGAATCGTGCCGATTCCCGTGAGAAGTGCGTCCGAAGCGTGACGCATACGATGCACTTCCGCGCGGGATTCTTCCGACGTGATCCAACTGCGGCGCTTGCCGAAATTCTTCCCGGTCTTTTTTCCGGAGAGCCGGAGAGCCAGCTGGCCGTCAAGCGTCATTGCCGATTTCAGCGTCACGAATGGTTTCTTCGTTCTAATCCAGCATGCGAAGGGCTCATTGAGGCGCCGCGCCTCTTCCTCGCAGACGCCAGTGAAGACTTCGACACCTACTGCGCGCAAGCGTTCGAGTCCGCGGCCGGAATTGACGGGATTTGGATCGTCCATCGCTGCGACGACGCGTTGCACGCCCGCGGCAATAATCGCCTCGGTGCACGGCCCGGTGCGCCCGGTGTGATTGCAAGGTTCGAGGGTGACGTAAAGCGTCGCGGCGCGCGCCTTTTCGCCCGCGGATTTCAGCGCCACGATTTCCGCGTGGTCCCGCCATTCATATTGATGAAATCCTTCGCCGACGATCTGGCCCTCGCGCACGATGACGCAACCCACCATAGGATTGGGACTGGCGAGGCCGACGCCTTTGCGGGCCAGCGCCAGCGCGTGTTGCATGAAGCGAATGGCGTGTGCGTCCACAGTTCAGTCGAAGAGAGAATTGGCGTAGGTTTCCGCGTCGAAGGGAACCATGTCGTTAATCTGTTCACCTGTGCCTACGAAGCGAATGGGCAGGCCCAGTTCGCGCGAGATCGCGACAACGATGCCGCCTTTGGCGGTGCCATCGAGCTTCGTGAGGATGATTCCGGTGACTCCGACGGTGGAAGTGAATTCGCGCGCCTGCGAGAGGCCATTCTGTCCCGTGGTGGCGTCGAGAACCAATAGCACATCGTGCGGTGCGCCGGGAATCACTTTCGCGGCGGTGCGCTTCATTTTTTCGAGCTCGCCCATGAGGTTTGATTTGGTGTGCAGGCGTCCCGCGGTATCGACGATGACCACGTCGGCCGACCGTGCCTTTGCGGCGGCGACCGCGTCGTAAACGACGGCCGCAGGATCGGCGCCGGATTTCTGCTTGATGACCTCGATGCCGTTGCGCTGCGCCCAGATTTCCAGTTGCTCGACCGCGGCGGCGCGAAACGTGTCTGCGGCACAAAGCACTACGCTTCGGTTTTCCTGGCGCAATCGGTTGGCGAGCTTCCCGATGCTAGTGGTCTTGCCCGCCCCGTTGACGCCGACAACAAAGATCACGCGCGTGCCGCTGCCGTTTTGCGAGCTGGCAATGCCGCTGGTGGCCACGTCCGGGCGAACGGGTGCGTTCAGAATGCGAATGATATGCGACTTGATTTCGCCTTTGAGCTGTGCAGCGTCGGCAAGAGCATGGCGGTCCATCTTTTCGCGAACCGCATCCAGAATCTCGCGCGTCGGCTTCACTCCCAGGTCGGCGGAGAGGAGCGCCGTCTCCAGATCCTTCAAGATCGAAGGATCAATCTTCCGCTCGCCCAAAAAGATCGTGTCTACGGTTTCAGAAAGCGCCGCCTTGGTCTTGCTGACGGACTTCTTCAGCCGCTCGAGGAGGGTCGGCTCCGGTTCGTTCTTGCCAAAAAGTGAAATCATAAGGCTGCGCGCATTGCACTTGCTACAGCCCAAAATTGTAGCAGATGCTGCCTCCTGAACTGGCACGAGACACGCGCAGGAACGCGATCGCTGCACCACACGGGCAGAGAGCAGAGTGAGACGAGGCGAGAGAATTACCCGCTTAGACGTGTACTTCGACGGCGCTGAGCCGGAGCTTGCCGGCGTTGACGGCGGATTCGAGAGCGGTCACGACCACGGTATCGAACTTGGAGCCGGTCAGGGCGCGGATGCGGTTCATGGCATAGTCCAGTTCCATGGCCGTTTGATAAGGGCGGTTAGTGGTCATCGCATCGAGAGTGTCGGCAACGCCGATGATGCGCGCCATCAGCGGAATCTGCTGGCCCTGCAACCCGTAGGGATAACCGCGGCCGTCCATGTGTTCGTGGTGCAACTCGATGCCCGGAAGCATTTCCTTCAACTGAGAAACCGGGCGCATGATATTCGCGCCTTTCACGGTGTGCTGCTTCATCAATCCGAATTCTTCGGGCGTCAACGAACCAGGCTTTTTCAGCACGCGGTCTTCCACGCCAATCTTTCCGACGTCGTGCAGCAGAGCCGCGATGCTCAACTTGTCCAACTCTTCCGTAGTAAGACCCAGTTCCTGGCCGATCAGCGTCGAATACTTCGCGACGCGCCCGGAGTGACCGCGCGTATACGGATCCTTTTCGTCGATGGCCGCAGCGAGCATTCGAATGGAGCCGATGAACAGTTCACGGTTTTCCTCGGCGGCTTCTTTCAGTCGCTCGATGTACTCCTCGATGTCGCCAGCCATTTTGTTGAAGTTTTCGGCGAGCTCGCTGATTTCCGAGGCGCCACGCACCGGCGAGCGCTGGTGAAATTCGCCGCGGCTGATCGCGCGCGTGGAAGCGGCCAAACCGCGGATGGGCCCGCTGATGCCCACGGCGAAGAAATATCCGACGAGAATGGCAACCAGGACTACAACAGTGACGAACGCCAGCGCCTGCCTGTTCAGCTCGGTAACGCCGGCGTCGGTTTGTGCTTCATCGAGACTGCGCTGGGCAATGACCGCCCAATTCACTTCAGGGAAAGTGCTGTAGGTTCCGATCATTTCGACCGAATGTTTCTTGCTTTTTTCGGAAAAGCGAACCGTTTCCGTGCTGCGCAGCTCCTGCGGCAGCGCCTTTACCTGGGCAACCAGCGAATTACCACTGACGTCCGCGCCGGGAACAAAGTTTTTAGTGTCCCAGTGCGCCACTAGGCGGCCGTTGTGGTCCACCAGAAAAACACTGCGTCCCCGGACGCTGGACTCCTGTAATCTGTGAAGAATGGGATCGAGCGAAACGACTGCGGCAAGCATGCCTGTGAAATTGCCGTTGACGTCCTGCAGAGGTACGGCGACGACAAAAGCGGGGCGGTTATCCGGCGCCAGCGCCAGAGGATCGCTGCGAAACTTGACCACCTGGAGTTGCTGCGACTGCAAGCAGGTGACAAAAGCGCGCTGCAGCGCCCGCGCAACGAAAGGATCCCGCTCCGCACGGAAATTTCCCTGCGATGCTGTGGTACCCTTTCCGGACTTGCCAACGGCAGTCAGGTAAATAAACGTATCGCGATTGCTCTGGACAAAATATTCCAGCAAACGGGTTACCTTAGGTTCCGCTGCCGGATCTTCCACGTTGTCGATGAGACCAGTTAACGTAAGAATCTGGCGTTCGCTCAGGAGCTGTTGCGTCAGGTTGGCTTCGAACAACTGAATTTCCTGAGCCAACGATCTGGTGAGGTCGTTTTGCTGGACGCGCTCTTGATCCACCAGCTTGTCCTGGCTGAGCTGTAATACTTGGCGGTGGTAGAGACCAAGGGGTAGCACGCTGACGAGCAGAAGCGCGCCCAAAACGAGCCAAAGGATGCGCACGCGCCCTGCGCGCACACGTTCCCACCGAGCTTTGGCATCAGGCGTCATTTCGTCTATTCATTTTAGGAGAACCGGAGGAGGTTAAGCGACCGGGGAGCGCCCGGCGTCGCGCATGTGCAACTGGGACTTTAGTACTAGAGGCACAAAAATTGGACGTTCACGGGTTGCCGCTACTCCCGCTTCAAGGGCCGCTCCATAATGTCCCGAATCGCGTCCCTCGGAGACTTGCCCTCGTGCAGAATGGCGTCAACCTGTTCCGTAATGGGCATTTCGATCTGGTGCTCGCGAGCCAGCGCCAGCAACGGTGCGGCGGTATTCACGCCCTCGGCCACCATGCGCATATTCGCCATGATTTCGAGGAGAGGGCGTCCTTTGCCAAGCTCGATCCCCACAAAGCGATTGCGGCTCAGCGATCCCGTGCACGTGAGAACTAAATCGCCCAATCCGGCCAGACCGCTAAGCGTTTCTGGCCGCGCTCCCAGAGCCACCGCGAGACGGGCCATCTCCGCGAGGCCGCGCGTGATCAGCGCCGCGAGAGCGTTCGAACCGAGCCCCAGCCCCTGGCAAGCGCCCGCAGCAATGGCCATCACATTTTTCATCGCGCCAGCCAGCTCCACGCCGAGGACATCGTCATTGGTATAGAGACGGAAGTTTGGGCCGGCAAACTCCTCCTGCAACTCGGCGGCGAACGCAAGGTTTTTCGCCGCCAGAACTACCGCGGTGGGTTCCCCGCGAGCAGCTTCCACGGCGAACGATGGTCCGGAAACCACAGCGATCTGCGGGGTAAGTTTCGGCGCCAAAACTTGCGCGATCACTTCGCTCATTCTCAAGTGCGTCGATGGCTCAAGGCCCTTGCTGGCGCTGACGAAACTCGCACCGGCGCCGACAAAGGGAAGCGCAGCAGCGTAAACGGCGCGGGCATGCGCGGATGGCATGGCCCCGACGATAACTTCCGCGCGTACGAGCGCCGCTTCCAATTCAGAATGAACTCCAACACTCTGGGGCACTTTTGAGCCGGGAAGATACATTTTATTTTCAGCGTCACGGCGAATCGCGTCGGCGAGCCCGGCGTTATGCACCCAAAGCGAGATTTCGTGCGCCTTGCGGCTGCGCGAAAGCAGGATCGCCAGCGCCGTGCCCCAGCCTCCGCCGCCGAGAATGGCGATCTTCGTCATTCCGATTCCTTCTTTTTGCCAAAGGAAAGGCGTGGCTCCGTGCCTTCCACGAGGCGCTGAAGATTGCCGTCGTGTTTGTAGATCACCAGCGCGGCGATGGCCAGCGTTCCCACGTTGATGATGATCGGCGGCGCATGATGTGGCGCCCAAAGAAAATAGATGAGCAGCGGCATAGCCGCGGCTGCCGCGACAGAACCAAGCGAAACATCCCGCCAATAGGCGACGCAAAGAAGGAAGAGCAGCAGTGCACTCACCGCAGCCAGCGGGCACAGAGCAAGAAACACGCCAAGCGCCGTTGCCACGCCTTTGCCGCCTTTGAACTTCAGCCATACCGGGAAGCAGTGCCCGAGCAGCACCGCGAAGGCGGCAATGGTCATCCATGTAGCGCTCTCGTTGGTGACCAGACCGGCGAGCCAGACGGCTGTCGCCCCCTTTGCGGTGTCAAAGACCAGCGTGAGAATTCCCGCCAGCGGGCCCACCACACGCGCGACGTTGGTCGCACCGATGTTTCCGCTGCCGGCCTTGCGAACGTCCGCACCGCCGAACAATTTTGCGAGCACCAGCCCGAACGGAATGGAACCAAGAAAATACGCTGCGAAAGGGATCAGGAAGACTGGGAGTGAATGGTCAGACATGCCCCGTCAGGCCTCCGCCGCGGCAAACGGAAAACTTTCGAGCGTAGTGTACTCCGCGCCAGAAGGTTTTAGCTTGCTTTCGATGAGATGAAATTGACTGGTGCGCAGCGAACCAAATTCGCGTGAGGCGCTCTCCTGGATCGCGGCGCGAAGTCTTTCCGTCAGCCTGGGTGGTTCGAACCGCGCGAGCGTCAGATGCGGCGAAAATGTCCGCTGTTCCCGCGGGATGCCAAATTGTTCCATCGTTTGTTCGATCGCGGCTGCAAGAGTCTTCAAGTTCGGCGAAGCGTCGATGCCAGCCCAGAAAACGAGAGGATGTTTTTCGTTAGGGAAGAAGCCGAGGCCGCGAAATTCCAGTGTCACGGGTTGATCGGAACGCACGCCCGCAAGCGCGCCTCGAATCGCGCCTAGTTTCGTTTCCGAAACCCCGCCAATGAATTTGAGCGTTACGTGAAGATTCTCCTCACGCACCCAGCGGGTCCGTGGCGAGACCGCGCGAAGGCGCTCAATCAAGCCCGCAAGATTTTCACGCACTCCGCTGGGAATCTCCAGCGCAACGAACAGGCGCATGTGGCTCAGGACCTTTTTGCGCCGCGTGCCGGCGGCTCCCCGCCGTTGTAAAGGAAATGGATACGCACGAGATCGAGCGCCAACTGTGAGGCGTGCCAGCGGATGGCCTCTCGATCACCGGGGAAAAGCACGCCGCGCTCTTTGACGCCGCCGGCATGTGAGAGCGCGATATGCACCGTGCCCACGGGCTTTTCCTCGCTGCCCCCACCTGGACCGGCAATGCCGGTGACGCCCACGCCTAGCGTACTGCCAACCTGGCGATCGCCACTTCACCGCTCACGGCGCCCTTGGTTTGAATCAGCTCCGCAGGAACATCCGCCCACGCCGTCTTCAACTCGTTGCTGTAGCTGACCACTCCACCCAAAAAATACGAGGAGCTGCCGGCGATGCTTGTCAGCCGCTGCGCCAGCAATCCGCCGGTGCAACTTTCCGCGGCGGAAATTGTCGCGCTATTGCTCGTCAGAAGCCGCGCCACTACTTCTTCCAGTGAAGAGCCGTCCTGCGAGAAAATCCGGTCGGCAAGCGCGATCTCAAATCCCTGCACGATTTCGTCTAGCGTCTTTTGCGCATGCGTCGCGTCGCCGGTCCACACACGCAAGTGAATCTGAATTTCACCCGGCGCGGTGAGAATCGTCGTGTTCACGTCGCCATATCGCGTGTAAATGGGCTTGATACGCTGCTCGACGCTCGATTCACCCATCCCAGCGACGCGCAATTCCCGGTGAAACATTCGAACCTTCGAGCTGCGCCGCTCCAGCCGCGGCAAAATCTGCTCCTGGTACATCGGCTTCAATTCGCGTGGCGGGCCAGGGAGCAACGCGATCAAGCGCCCGGCGTCTTCAATCCACAGCCCAGGCGCCGAGCCGCGCGGATTCTCGAGAACCTCCGCGCCTTCCGGCACCATCCCTTGCCGTACATTCACCGCAGGCATCTCGCGGCCCAGTTGACGAAAGCGGCCTTCGATGTAACGCAGGATTTCGTTGTTCAGGTGCAGCTTGCGGCCCAGAAGATCGGCGAGCGTTTCGCGCGTGAGATCGTCTTCCGTGGGGCCCAGCCCTCCAGATGCGATGATCAGTTCGACGCGTTCCAGCGCTTCCTTGAATGCGGCGCTCAAATAATCGCGATTGTCCCCGACAATCGATTTGCGCACCACTTCGATGCCAAGCTTGTTCAGCTCTTCGGTCAGGAAAAGCGAGTTGGTGTCCACGCGGTCCGGAGTCAGCAGTTCCGAACCAACCGCGATAATTTCGGCTTTCATTTGTTCAATTACCGATGAGCGGTAGGCCACGGACGTCCCAATCGAGCGTGAAGAGCGCACCGGTGGTGGCGAGGATCGCGCGGCCGGAAGGTTGAAGCGCCATTCCGACCAGGCCCGAGCCGCTGAGGACTACCTCGGCTTGAGCTTGTGGCGTGATGCGCACGATGCCCCGGCGCCCGCCATAGGAGGCCGCCACATAAAGATTTCCGTCGCGATCCAGGGCCAAGCCCTGCGGGCGGCCTAGCCCACGGAAGAAAACGCTCACATCGCCGCCCTGCGTGATTTTGTGGATGCGGTCAAAACTAGAAGTCGTAGGCCCAGCAACGTAGAGATCGCCGCTGGGGTGAAACGCCAGGTGATACGCGGCGACGGAAGGCTCCAACGTGGCAAAAACAAAAATCTCGCGGCTAGGGCTGATCTTGAATACCGTGCCGCTGCGGTCGCCCACGTACAGATTGCCGTTGTGATCGAACGCGATGCCCGTGGCGATTCCCATGCCTTCGATCCACTGCTCGACTCGGCCGTCGGCCGTGATGCGATGGATCGTGCCGTCGTTGCGGCAAGATACGAAGAGGTTCCCCATGCGGTCGAGTGCCAATCCGCTCGGATTTATCAGCGAGGTGACGAACGGCTTCACACTGTAATTCGCGGTAATTTTGTAAAGCGAAACAGGAACTCTCTGGCCGCGCGGGCCGGAAAACGTGACGTAAATGTTGCCGTCCAAATCGACCGCGGGATTCGTGACCGGATGAAGGTTGTCTGCGATTTGCAGGCCGATGTGTACAGGGTGCGGCGGACTCTCCTGGCCTGCTGCGGCCACCCGTACCACGCCGCCGCTTGCGCCTTCCGGAACGCGCGCCACCAGGCGATTCTCGCTGGCCAGCGCGACGCTCGCTTCGGCTTCGCCAAAGCGCACCACTGGACGCGCCTGGCCGCGCGAAACGAAGCCGCGCCCGTGAATGGTGATCTCCCCGCCAGGGATGGCCGCCGCAGGCGCAACTCTTTCGATGTGTGGAATGCCGTTCTTTTCTGGAGAAGAGCCGAAGCCGAATTTCATACCCATCCAATGTGAAACGTCAGAAGCCCAAAGTGTAACGCGATACGCAGCAGGATGGCAGCGTAGATGCCCGCCATCCAGTCATCGGCCATGATTCCCCAGCCCCCGGGCAGCTTTTCCAGTCCGCGGATCGGCCAGGGCTTCCAAATGTCAAACACCCGAAAAAGTATAAAACCGAGCAGGAGATATTTCCAATTCACGAGACTCAACGCAAAGAAAATCGCGAACGTGGAGAAGTCCATGTGCGCGGCGAAGTGCGGAAGCGCAATGGGAATGAGCGGGAGCAAAAGAGCCAAGTGCTGGCCGGCGACTTCATCGATAACCACGAATTGAGGATCTTTGATTCCCGCATGAGCCGCCGCTCGAGAGGCGCTCCATATCCCAATTGCCCCGAGCAGGACCAGCAGAACCAGCGCGCAGATCACCGGCAGAGCCAGGACCGCGTTATGAATGTCGCTGCCTGGCACCAGGAAATGCTGGTCTGTTAACACGGCATCCGTTTCAGGATGCAGCGGGAAAACTCCGCCGATCGACGTGGGCCGCAGAAAAAATACCGCCGAAAGGTAGGCCGTCGCCACGCCAACAAGCGAACCAAATGTGCCCGGCGCTTTGGGAATGTAGCCGACGCCCAGGGCGGTAGCAATCGCAAGCGCCAGCCGGGGCTTCTTGGGCGCCGTTTTGGGCGGGCCGGTGACGTCAGTTTTTGCTGTCATTCGGGTTTTCCAAGTCGTTGTCCAAAGGAAGGACGATGGTGCTCCCGTCTCGCTCGGCATTGTCTTCTTCCGTGAAGACCGGTTCGGACACCACGTATTTCTCGCTGGCCCAATTGCCTAGGTCGCGCTCCCGGCAGCGCTCGCTGCAGAAAGGAAAATCCGCGTGGACCGCGGAGTTGGTCTCCGCCTTGCAGATGGGGCATCTATGTTTCATCGGACAGGCTCACGATCTTCGAAGGGAGAGTATAGCTCAGGCCAGGACGCGCAGCGGTGCCCCGGTGGCGATGCGATGGAGCTTCTCAGCGGCCGGAACCGGCGGGATTGCGGCAGCGCTAGCGCTCGCTCGTTCGGCGCGACGAGGCAGAATTTCCGACACGCGGCCAATGAGGTCGTATGCATCTGCCTTCGTAATTTCAACGCGGGCGACGTCCCCGGCCTCTGCGACTTCTCCACCAGGCATTTCAATGTCCGTCAAATACAGCTTCCCGTCGATTTCCGGCGCCATTCCTTCAAGTCGCGCTTCCCACACGAGTGGATTATCCTTTGAAGGGCCTTCGATGAGCGCCGTAAATGTGGATTTCTTTGCTCCGCGTGCCTTCCCACCAAGAAATTTGCCTCGCAGATTCTCGCGCGAGATTTTCTTCTGGATGCCCATTAAGCGGTTGCGCCGATCGCGAATCGTATCCGCGTCAACTTTTTCGTCCAGCGCGTAGCTTCCCGCATTGTCCACATCGGAGTATTCGAACACTCCCATCCAATCGAGCTTCGCGGCCTTCACAAAGTCGCACAGCTCCTCGAAATCGGCCTCCGTCTCGCCTGGAAAGCCCACGATGAACGAAGTGCGCAGCGAAACACCGGGAATCGTCGCTCGAATGCGCTCCAGCAATTTCAAGAACGCCTCGCCGTTCGAACCGCGCTTCATCCGCGCCAGCACATTACGGCTGGCGTGCTGCAGAGGCATGTCCATGTACTTCGCCAGCCGCGCATGGGCCGCAATCGTATCCAGCAATTTCTGCGTGACGCGATTTGGATATGCGTACAGAAATCGCACCCACAGCAAATCGTCCGTCTGCGCAAGTTTTCCAAGGAGCTGCGCGAGTCCGTCGCGCAAACCGAGGTCCTCCCCGTAAGAAGTCGTGTCTTGCCCGATCAGCGTGATTTCCCGCGCCCCGGCTCGCGCCAGATTCTCTGCCTCGCGCACTACCGATTCGAATCGCCGGCTCCGAAACGCGCCGCGAAGCTGCGGAATAATGCAGAACGTGCAGGGATGGCCGCAGCCTTCGGCAATTTTGATGTACGCTGCGTGTTTCGGCGTCGTGACGATCCGCGGCGTAAGATCATGATAGAGAAACGCGGGCGGCTGCGCCGGAAGCACTTGAAGATCGCCTTCCACCGCTTCCATGATGCGCTCGACTTCGCCCGTGCCCACGACCGCGTCCACTTCCGGCACTTGTTCGAGAATCTGCGCGCGAAATCGCTCCACCAGGCAGCCAGCCACGATCAGTTTTTTGGCCGCTCCAAATTTCTTGTGCTCCGCCATTTCCAGTATGGCGTCCACGGACTCTTTTTGCGCCGCCTCAATAAAACTGCACGTATTCACGACCAGCACTTCGGCTTCGTCAGCGCGCGGGGTGAGCTCGTAGCCTTCGCGCGCAAGAATACCCATCATCACCTCGCTGTCCACGAGGTTCTTCGGGCATCCCAGGCTGACGAATCCGACCTTGGTCATAGGCAGTAAATTTGCGCCTTCGCGCAATTTTTAATTGTAACATGGGCCGTTCGTGGAGGTGTTCACAGGGAGGGACCACGGCTCCGTCCCTTCTTGGCAAGATGCGCAGAGTTCTAGCGGGCCCGCAATACCGTTCGAATCTGGCCGAGGAGTTGGCTTAAGCGCGTGGTGTCGCAGGGCGCGCCGCCGAAGCGCGCATGGGCGTAAATTTGCGTGAATTCCCGCACGGGGGACGCAAGATTCGGCGAATCCACGCCGGCGGCGAATTCGAACGGCGTCTGCGCCGCACTTCGCCGCAATCCGCGGCGCGCAAGGATTCGAAGCAACTCCGCATAAAGCCGCGATGCAAGCTGGGGATCGCTGCGAACCTTTCCGGATCTGCGCAACTGAAAGAACAGACGAACCCGCCGCAGCAGTTCGGCAAGCAGATTGAATCGCAAAGCTATCAGAACAAGCACCAGCGCGACCGGCAGCAAATAACCCCACGCTCCCCGCCTAAGCTGCCACGAATTCATCCATTTCTTGCCGGCGTGTTGCTTGCGTTCGAACCAGTCGCGCGCGGATTCCGTCCAATTCCGGGAAGTGTGCTGCAGGTTTTGCGCCAGAACCATCTGGTGCGCGAAGTCGTAGCCGATCACCCATTCGCTCCAGGTGATCTCCAGCCAGTCTGCATACTGGCCCAGGCGCGTCAGGAAGCCCCCTGAATTTTCCGCAGCCGCCGGCGTAGGATCAAATACTTGCCAGCCCATCTCCGGAAAGTAGACCTCCACCCAGCTATGCGCGTCGCTGGCGCGCACGATGTAATCTCCGCACAGGTCGTTATATTCGCCCGGGAGGAAACCATTGACCTCGCGCGTAGGAATACCGAGCGTGCGCAACAGGATGGCCATCGCCGAAGCAAAGTATTCGCAGTGGCCGGCTCGCGTCTCAAAGAGAAAATGAGCGAGCGGATCGTCACCGGGTTTACCGGTCAGATTCAAGGTGTACGTGTAACGATTGCGCAGGTAGTTCTCGATCGTGATTGTTTTGTCAAACGCAGTCTGGGAATTCTTGGTGATCTGCCTGGCAAGTTCCGGGATCCGCCGGTCCAGTGCAACCGGAAGCTGGAGGTAGGTCGCAGTGATTTCGTTCGTATAGTCCGGTGAAGCGGTGCGAAGCTTGGCCGCGTTGAACGGAGGCAAACGCGAAAAGCCGGCGTACCGGATGGCCGCGTAGTTGTGGAGCGGATTCGAAATGCTGCCGGTGGAATCCCAGAGAAGTGCGTTGCGGCGCAGCAGAGCAGCGGAATTCGCGTTTTCGCCGTTGAAATTTCCTCGCAGAGAAATGACTCTGCCGGGCACGAAAAGCGCGTCGGTCGCCAGAGGTTCAAGATAAACCGTATACAGGATTCCGGGCTCGGGCGAATCCGTTTTCACCGCAGCCTCCGGAGTGTAAATCCAGCCGTCCGTGCTCGGCTGCAGGGTTTGCGCGATATTCTCCAGGTTCGTCCACCGTTTTCCATCGAAGGTTGCGAGTGCGATGCCCCTCCAGCGTAGCCGGTCGTAACCAATCGGCTTTCCCGTTTGCACACGCATGACGACCGCGGAATTTTTTTTGATTTCGCCGATCTGGCCGAGCTCGACGTTTTCCGTGAAGCCGCTCATCAGCGAAGGATTGAAGCTGGCGCGGCCGAGGTAGCCAGCACTGAATCGCGGAAAAAAGAAAAACAGTACGCCGCCCAGGAGGATGGCTCCGAGGGCCACGCTGAGGGCGGAAAGACACAGTGCGCGATTCAGTCTTCGATCGCGCTCCGTGTTCACTAGCAGGGCGGGCGAAACTGCACCGATCGCTCCGCGGCGCAATTCCATTCCCACGAACGTGGAGACGCCAAACAAGAGAAAAATGAAAAACAAAATCAAAAAGGTTGTATCCACAGTAAGCACGGCGGCGGCCAGAATGCCGGAAAACGAAAGCATCGAGAGAAAGAGAGTGTCACGATCGGTAACCACGCTATAAAAACGGACGAGCGTAACGAAAATAAGGAAATGTACCGCCCCGAGGAGTGCTGCGAAAAGCGGTGGATTCGACGCGCTTCCAACAAAGAAACGCGACAGAAACAGCGCGTCCACAGGGAAGAACCCCAGATAGGCCACCACGCACCAGGTCGCTGCCCGGTGAGAAAGCTCGGAGGGGCGCCCGTGCCACCAGCGGAAGCCTTTATAAAGGGCGGCTAGCGGAGCAACAAAGCTGGTGAAGATATCGAGCTTTCCGGTACTCACGAGCGTGAGCGTCGAAGTCAGGATGAGCAAGGAAAGCGAGGTCCGAAAAAAACGCTCGGCGGGCAGGGCAGAGACACTCGGAGTTGCGACGGAGGCGGCCATGGCGCACTTTTTATCGTAGCATCTGCGGAGTACGGCAGGAAACGAAGCTGGGGCGAAAGGATAACTCTCAGCGCTTGGCGGGAGCGGAAACAGCCGCTGCTAGAGCGGCGCGAGCAGCTTTCCGCGTGAGATTGGAGACAGGCAAGCTGGAGAGGTCGCCGAGCGGGACTTGCTTTGCGCCAAGGATGCGAGGAAGTTTTTTTACGCGAATGACGAACGGCAAAAGGGTGACAGCACGATACGTCACCGCGTGGCGGACCTTGCTGGCCGGAACGAATTGCCATTTGCGGCTCTGAACGCCCGTAGCGAGTTTCTGAAGGAAAGCAAGGAGATTTCCATCTGGTTCTCCCGTTATCGAGAGTGTTGGGAAATGCCACATATTTGAAAGCAAGGTAGGCACGTGATCGGCCGACATTTTCTCTTTTGCATTTTTCGGGGGCGGCAGCAAAAGAGTTTGGCCGTTTCCATCCAGGAATACCGCAGCAGCAAGAGTAACTTCCACGGTGGCACGCTTCTTGCGTAGTTCGGGCAAGGATTCGGCGATTCCAAGTTTGCGCCCTTCACAGAAAGGCACGACCGGGCAGAGAAGGCATTGCGGCGATTTTGGAGTACACACCGTCGCGCCAAGTTCCATCATGGCTTGATTCCAATCGCCCGGTGATTTTGGTTCGAACAGTTCATTGGCGTTTTTTTGCAATCCTTGCCAGCGTTGCGACTCGCGGAGATCTCCACGAATGGCGCCGAGGCGCGCGAGGACACGCGCGACGTTGCCGTCGAGCACTGCATGTTTTTTGCCGAACGCGATACTCAGAATCGCCGCCGCTGTGTAGTTTCCGATGCCGGGCAATGCGAGGGCATCTTGCAAGCGTGCCGGAAATTGTCCTCCGTGTTTCGCGACGATTTGCTGCGCTGCTTTTTGCAAATTGCGTGCCCGGCTGTAATAACCCAGGCCGGACCACAAGCGCAGGACTTCCTCCTGCGGCGCGGCAGCGAGTGCGTGAACGTCCGGGAAGCGTTGCAGAAATCGTTCGTAGTAGGGAAGCGCGGCGGCAACGCGCGTTTGTTGCAGCATGATTTCCGAGAGCCAGACGCGATAGGGATCTTTAGTGCGTCGCCACGGCAAATCACGCTGAAATTGGCGAAACCAGCCAAGAAGTGATTTGCGAAATGCGACGAGCTCGCGTCCGTTCAACATTATGCCGGGGTATTCTCGCACACTTGCATAACGCACGCCGGATTTGGACTGCAGGGGCTTGTTTACCCTGAGCGTAGTCGAAGGGCTCCCGCCTTTCCCCGGGGCGACTCTCGATCGCCAACGTGGTCCTTGCATGGAAGAAAAGCGGCGTCTAGCCGCCGCACTCCAAAACACTCCACCTCAAATTTCAGGGTTGCGGGCCATCGAGGAAGACGACGTAGGAGGAGCTCCAGACGGAGGCGGGGACTGAGCCGTGCGGCTGGGTGGTCACGATAATTTTGAAAAGTTCGGGGGCGGTGGCCAGGTCGGCCATGAGCGATTGCCGGGGGTCGGGAGGCAGTGGCTTAGCGATCGCCAGATGCTCGAGGATTGAGAAAATGATCTCGTCGGCGGGCCCGAGTGGAGATTCCACGCTTGCGCTGCGGAATTGCAAAAGCGAATTATTTTCGTAAAAGTGCCAGGCCAGGCTGGCGCAGACGGTGACAGCGCGCTCGAAACGCTCGTTTACTGGCAACGCTCCGGACTTCAGCCAGGAGAATTCTTCGGCGGAAACGTGAGGATCGAGGACCAACTGGATGCGGCAGTCATCTTCGCGGGTGAATTCGCGGACCATTAATGAACCGGAGCGCGCGGAAGCTTTCCAGTGCACGTGGCGCGCGCTGTCCGTGGGGAGGTAATCGCGCAGCGCATAAAGATCCTGGCCGCGGCCTTTGGTGATGCTTTCCAGCGCTCCCTGCAAACCGGGCAGAATTTGCAGGTATTCGGCGGTCGGTTCCACGCTCGGGTAGACCAGCGCTTCCGTTTTCAAGCTGAGCTGGCGCGCTTTCCGGAGGAAGCCAAAAGGAAAACGGGTGACGATGCGGAAAGCCTCCTGGCGATAAACACCGCGGCGAGGAAACGTCATGGGAATGGTTTGCTGCACGCGGTCATGTTTGGGGAGATAGGGGAAATAAACCGGAGTTTGGAGCATGGCGGTGGGCTGGCCTTTTTTTGTTTTGGCTGCTTCCACGCGCAGCGAAAACGAGGGCAGGGTCAGCTTTTCGTTTTCGAGCTCGACCATGGCGCGAACGGGCTGGCCGGCAAAGATATGTTCGGGCAATACGAGCCGCATGCCGATGCCGGACAGAGCGATGGTTGACAGAATCCCGGACATCAGAACGAGGGCGATAAGACTCGCGAGAATCAGGAAAAGAAGATTGTTTCCAGTGTTGAGCGCCGCGAGCGCGACAAGAATGATTCCGCCAAGATAGATCCAGCCTTCGAGGGTAATGCGGTACTCCATTTTGTAACTTATCCAGCGGAGGGGAGTGCGCCGTGCGAGAACGGGAACAAGCGTCACACCCACCCAGCCGGCGATGGCCAGCGCGGCAAGCGCCGAAGTGCTGGCGAGCCAAAGTTGGCCGAGTTCGGCGGCGGCGCCGGAATAGAGCGCCAGAAGGAGCGCCGCGGTGAGCGCGGTGATGGAGAGGAGGAACGCGCGCACGGCGGGGCGGTCGGCCTTGGCCCAGAGTTGCGCGATAGTGGATTTAGCAGCACTCATTTTGGTGGCAGAGCAGAGCGACAGCAGATTCCTCGCTTCGCTCGGAATGACGATCAATTGAGTATGAAAATGAGGTCCGCCCCTTCGCCCGGAATGACAATCGTTTGAATGTGAAAATGAATTTCACAGAATCGCTCAAGCTTACAAGGGAACGGGAACGGATTCCACGATATCGCGAAGAACCGAATCGGTGGTTTCCGATTTTTTCTGCAAGGAGGCGTGGCGTGAACTGGCGACAACCCGATGCGAGAAAACGGAAACAGCAAGCTGTTTGAAATCGTCGGGGAGGCAATAGTCGCGGCCATCGAGATAGGCGCGGGCTTGCGCGCCGCGCTGGAGCATCAGAGTGCCGCGGGGACTGACACCGAGCGCAAGCTGCTCGCTCTTGCGCGTGCGATTCACGATTTCGAGGGCATAGTCGTGCAGGCTGGAGTCGACCTTGACATGGGCTACGGCGTCCTGCATAGCGAGAACATCGCTGACATCCGCGACGGGGTCGAGCGAATCGAGAGGACTATCGCCGACACGCTTGCGCAGGATTTCCTTTTCGGTTTCGTGCGAGGGATAACCCATTTTGATGCGCATCAGAAAGCGATCGAGCTGCGATTCGGGCAAGGGATATGTACCGTGATGCTCGACGGGATTTTGGGTGGCGATGACGAGAAAGGGCTGCGGCAGCGGAAGCGTCTTGCCGTCCACGGTGACCTGCGCTTCGTTCATGGCTTCGAGAAGCGCGGATTGCGTCCGCGGCGTGGTGCGGTTGATTTCATCGGCGAGGACTACGTTGGCGAAGATCGGGCCGGAACGAAATTCAAATTCGCGCGACTCGGGATTATAGACGCTGACGCCGAGGACATCGCTGGGAAGCAAGTCAGACGTGAACTGGATGCGCTGGAAGCTGCAATGAAAAGATTTTGCCAGCGCTTGGGCGAGAGTGGTCTTGCCCACGCCAGGGACGTCTTCAATGAGCAGGTGGCCCCGCGCGAGAAGGGTGATGAGCGCAAGCTGGATAGCGTCTTCCTTGCCATAAATCGCACGCGCGATAGAGCGCTGGAGCTGCGAAACGACCTGAGAGGTGGCAGTCGGCATGTATTGAAAACCAGGGTCCTTCCTGCTACAAATAGATGGCGGTACCTGCCGTCGCGGTATAGGCAACGGGCGACTAGCTCAGTTGGTTAGAGCGCTCCCCTCACACGGGAGAGGTCAAAGGTTCAAGTCCTTTGTCGCCCACCATTCGTTCTCATTCTCCCACATC
>WNFJ01225547.1_pt1 | contig 28150 bp, 22 predicted proteins | sample 5400461 | NCBI WGS metagenome assembly WNFJ01 (sample SAMN13153349, study PRJNA577476) | soil metagenome | isolation source: 115 cm saprolite on Douglas fir-dominated hillslope | place: USA:California | collected 2013-09-17
CGCTGCAACCCGGTGCGCTCTCGCGATCACCACCCTACATCCCGGATTCAATTTGAGAAATCTTGCTTATGAAGAAGGGAAAAAACGCGGCTCGTTACACAACCAAACGGTCACGCTCAAACACGTTGCTCCTTCCAAAATGATTGGCGCGGGAACGGAGGCGGGAATCGTAATTCAGGCTGTTCGGTCGCTCGGGAAAGAGGGAGTTCAGGAAATTTCAGTCCAGGCCCTTACAAAACAACTTCCCCGTCCCGTCAAGAGAGCCGTTAAGCGGCTCACACCTGCTGCACCGGCTTGGTCCCAGCCTGTTCTAAATCAAATCAGCGCCTAACGCAAACTCGCGCAAACCGTGGCGGCAAGTCATCTGAACGTGAATCAACCGAAGACTTCTGCCCTGTCTAGCTACCACTTGGATGGATTCTCGGTCGAACGGCTAATGCTTTTTTTTGACCGCCCTGGACCAGGACGTAGAAATAGTAATTCGACGCAAGCCGAAATCGCGAAAAGTTGGCCGCATCCCAATGACGGCAGCCCGGGTTGAGCTTCCGACCGTCGCTGGGCGTGTTCGTCAAAATGCTCTTGTAACCGTCGAAGGTCCTGCGTCGATGTGAACGAATCGGGTCGGCGCGTTGTGAACCGGTTGTTCGAGCTCTACTCGCTTGCCTTTGGCGTAGATTTCATGGTGAGGATGGCTTCTGCGCCACTCCGCTAGCGTAGCCGAGCGATTCATATGCTCGACAACTTTTCGCCAACCACCGCCATTATAGGCACAAAAGCTAATTTCTCCCTGTTGAGTTGCTACGGGGATACTGGAATTAGAGATGGCCGAGAAATCGTAGTTGAAAGCATCCTGGAACCACAACCCGTTAACGGTCATTACTCTCCAACGGGCCTCATAAGAATATGCTTTCTGCGACCAATCATCGCTACTACCGGCAACACGGTAGAAACAATCTTCGAGCAAACCCCTAAGCTGCACGAGACCGAAGCCTAAGGGAGCTTTCCTCTGATCGAAATTGCGCACTACAGACAACGAGACGAGAGCTTTTGTGGCGGCCGGCCCTCTCCCACGATCCGTTATCTCCACGATGTCGCGCATGAATTGTTCCAGGTTGAAGAAGGACGGAATCGGAACTGCCACCTTCTGGACTGAATCTATGAGCAAGAGGCTGAAGATCCCTTGATGTGGGTGTGTGTCCGGGAAAAGACTTCCTAACACTGCATTCGGGTTTAGGACGTCGCACAAATGTGCGAATACTCCATAGTCTGAGACTGGGAACCAATCGCGCATTGGCCGCCAGGCAGTCAAACCCTGCTCTTGCAGGTCGTAGGCGAGCTGCGAGAGCGGATAACGCTTAACGTACCGGTCGTCGGTGGATATACCTTCATCTCTGCCCGTAAACATGACAGGTTGAAACAACACGCCGTGAATCTTGTCTATGTTCTCAATCGCGAAACGGACGATGTCACCAAGCCCATCGTTGTTGAGACCGTTGACTACTGTAACTTGCAGCGTGGTTCGCATTCCAGTCGCAGCGATGTTCTCCAATGCTTGCCGCTTCACTTCCATATAGTTTCCGAGCCCGCGATGTTTGTTCTTTTCTTCCGAAACGCCGTCGCACTGGAGGTATGCGGCGTGTAATCCAGCTGCCTTCGCCTGGAAAGCAAAGTCTCTGCTCTCGGCAAAACGTACACCGTTCGTCGCGACGTGAAGCCGGTGGAAGCCCATGCTTTTCGCGTGCTGTACAGCCTCTAGAAAAATCGGCGAAAGTGTGGGCTCTCCTCCTGAGAACAGAACGTTGACCTCTCGCTGAGGCTTAAACGAAACTGCATTGTCGAAGAGCGCCTTTATGTCTCCCATATCCAATTCGTGAACATAGCTGGCGGCGTTAGCGTCCATGAAGCACGGCGAACACATCATGTTGCATCGGTTGGTCAGATCGACGATCAAATGTGATCCCCGGCCTGATCTGATGCTGTTGGGACCGTGATTGTGCACATCCTGGTCGTGGGCGCATTCAAAATCCCGACCAAAAGCAAGCCGCTCCATCCTTCGGAAAAAATCCGGGTGATTGGATAGCATGTCCTCAAACGGGCCATGCCTGCCGCACACTTTGCGCATGAGGATGCGCCCGCCCTCTTCCAATATTTCCGAATCAATGATTCCCGGTCGGTCCCTAAAATCAGCAATCTCATTTTCACCACTCAGAACCGCTTCAGCTGCTTCGCGGTTACACTCAGGGCACAGCGAGGACGTTTTCCTGGGAACACCCAGCTCCAGGGGTCTTCGTTGTCCCGACTTGAGCAGCGGTCCAGGAGCCCACTTTGGTGCGGGCAAGACCCTCTCTGGTAATGCCCTGTTAATCGGCTGAAGAACTTTCCAGCCTACATTTGCGATGGCATAGAGAGCGCCAACCTTAGACTTAAACATTGGAATACCTCCCTGACGTATCCGCACGGGCGATAGAAACGTGCTGACAAACAGGCTGGACACGAAACCAATACGCGCATAGCTCGGCACCTGTCAAGTGGAAATGTGGCTTGGCTATAGCAAGAACTGGTCGGCGACAATCTCCTTAACTCTGCGCCAGGGCTAGGATTGCCCCTGCGATCCCCCTCCCGGTCCGACACTTTGTCCATGCACCGCGCCAGTTTTGTTGCTGGTTGGATTTCAGATTTTGTGCGTATCCATGCGGTCCAATGCGGCTACTAAACAATCCTGCACCGCCAAATTCCTGTCGCTAAATCTTGCGCATAGAGTCGAATAGCGCGCGAGTGCGTGCTTGTGCGTCGTCAAACAGGAGGTACAGCAGGACATGCCCGTGAGCATTATGAGTCCGCTGCTCTAACCGCTGAGCTACGAGCCCCACGCTTGAGAAACATTTTATCCTGAAATTGCCCAATTCACCCGTGCGCGTGACCCGGATTTCTGCTCACCCCTTGGCGCACAGGGCGTCTATCGCCAGTGGGGTGGTTTATCACTGAAAAGAAAGCCAATTGTATCGTTGTCTTTTGCGGAGAGGAGAAGGTGTGATCATGCGTAACGTGTGGAAGTGTGTTTTGGGACTGTTGGTGGGACTCGGCGTTTTGTGCGGGAACGCCAAAGCGCAATTCAAAAACGGAAGCCAGCCGACGGAGCTGAACATCCCGCGAGTCAGCCAGCGCGGCACGGTGTCCCAACGAATCGGACTGACGGACATCACGATTACTTACCATAGGCCGGCAGTAGGCGGGCGGGAAATCTGGGGCAAGACGGTGCCCTATGGAAAAGTATGGCGGGCGGGCGCGAACGAGAATACGACTATTACTTTCTCCGACGATGTCTCCGTGGAAGGGAAACCCCTTGCGGCGGGCACGTATGGGTTGCACACCATCCCTGACAAAGATCAGTGGACGGTGATTTTTTCGAAGAACTCGACTTCCTGGGGCAGCTTCAGCTACGACGAGAAAGAGGATGCGCTGCGCGTGAGCGCGAAACCGCGCGCAGCGGAATCGTTTGACGTGTTGACGTACGTTTTCGATGACGTGAAGCCGGATTCGGCGGCTGCGACACTTCGCTGGGAGAAGCTGGCGGTTCCCTTCCGCATTTCCGCGGACGTGAAAGCGGTAGTGCTGAAGAGCGTCAAGAACGAGCTGCGGAATGTCGGCGGATTCACCTGGGGCGGATACGACGAGGCGGCGCAATGGTGCCTGGACAACAATTACAACCTGGAAGAGGCGCTGAAATGGGAAGACACTTCGATCCAGAATGAAGAGCGGTTTGAAAATTTGGAAACCAAATCGCGCATCCTCGACGTGCTGGGACGAAAGGAAGAATCCGCCAAAGTGGTTTCCAAGGCGTTCGATAAAGCCACTGCGATTCAACTGTACTCCTATGCCCGGGGCCTGCAACGATCGGGGAACGTCAAGCGCGCGTTCGAGATCTATCCTCAGGTCCCCAAGAAGGATGCGAATCATTGGACCAGCCACTTGGCGCTGGCGCGAATCTCGTCGAACACGGGAGATTTTCCGACGGCGGCCAAGGAAATGACCATGGCGATCAGCGTGGCGCCTGATACGACCAAGCCGTTTCTTCAGCCGTTGCTGAAGCGCTTGGAGGCGAAAGACGACATCAATAAATAGCCGGATTCCCTCCTCCGGCTCGGGCGGCGCAGGCTTAGGTTTTGAGCGCGGAAGATCGTGCTCCGGCTAAGTCAAATGGGTCCAGGACAATTCTAATTTGTGGTGCGCGCGGTCGGGCGCGGTTAAATGATTAGGCGTGGGATAGCGCCGGTTGTTTGTGCTCGGCGACGGCCGCAAGCGCGGCCTCGATGACGCCGAAGCCTTCGTCAAGCTGCTCGTCGGTAACGACCAGCGGGACGAGAATGCGAATGACGTTGTTAAAGGTGCCGGCGGTGATGGTGATGAGGCCGTGTTCGTAGCAATATTTGGCGATGGCCTTGGTCTCGGAGTCGGCGGGCTCGCGGGTCAGCGCATCGCGGACCAATTCGATGGCGCACATGCCGCCGAGGCCGCGCACGTCACCTATTAGAGGCCATTTTTTCTGCCAGCCGCGGGCGCGTTCTTCAAAGTGTTTCCCGATGGCGGTGGAACGGGCGAGCAGGCCGTCCTTCTCGATGGTTTCGATGGCGGCGAGCGCGGCGGCGCAGGAAGCAGGATGGCCACAGTAGGTTCCGCCGAGAGCGCCTACACCGGGGGCGTCCATGATCTCGGCGCGGCCGGTGACCGCGGCGATGGGCATGCCTCCGCCCAGGGATTTCGCCATGGTGATCAGATCAGGCTCGATGCCGAAATGTTCGGAAGCGAACCATTTGCCGGTGCGGGCGAAGCCAGATTGCACTTCGTCGGCGATGAAGAGAATGCCGTGCTGGCGGCAGATATCTTGCAACAGCTTGAAGTAGCCGGCCGGCGGAATGACGAAGCCGCCTTCGCCGAGAACGGGCTCGGCGATCACGGCGGCGACGGATTCGGGAGCCACGGAACGCTTGAAAGCGTCTTCGAGGTAATGCGCGAAAGTTTCCGCGGTGGCGCCTTTTTCAGCCCGGTAGGGATAGGCGAAAGGAATGCGGTAGATGTCGCTGGCAAAGGGCTGGAAGCCGGCTTTATAAGGATGCGTCTTGCTGGTCAGCGACATGGTGAGAAGCGTGCGGCCATGGAAGGCGTCTTCGAAACAAATGACGGCGGGGCGCTTGGTATAGGCCCGGGCGATTTTGATGGAGTTTTCGATGGCTTCGGCGCCGGAGTTGACGAGGATGGTTTTCTTCGGAAAGTTGCCGGGAGCCAGCGCGTTCAGTTTTTCCGCAACGGCAACGTAGCTCTCGTAGGGAGTGACGGCGAAGCAGAGATGCAAGTGCTTCTCGAGTTGCTCGCGGATCGCGGAGATTACCCTGGGAGAGCGATGGCCAATGTTGAGGCAGCCGATGCCGCCAGCGAAATCGAGATAGCGATTGCCGTCGACATCCTCAATGGTGGCGCCTTCGGCGCTTGCGGCGAAAACCGGGGTGGCATTCGAAGGGCCGCGTGGAATCGCGGCTTCGCGGCGCGCCATCAAAGCGCGCGACTTGGGTCCCGGTATTTCCGTGCGAATCTGAATGGTAGACATTTTTTATTTTCCTTGCTTTGAAATCTAATACCAGCCGATCGGGGTCTCGTCGAGATTGACGAACACCTGTTTGGTTTCGAGATACTCTTCCATTCCCCAGGGACCCAGCTCGCGGCCGAAGCCGGACTGCTTGTATCCGCCCCAGGGCGCTTCGACGTACGTCGGTTGCATGTGATTGACCCACACGATGCCGGCGCGCAGCGACTTCACGACGCGGAACGCTTTGTAAATGTCCCGCGTCCAGACCGCCGCAGCGAGACCGTAGGGCGTGTCATTAGCGATGCGAATGGCCTCCGGTTCGCCTTCGAAAGGAATCACGGAGGCTACCGGGCCAAAGATTTCTTCGCGAGCGATACGCGCGTTGTTATCGACGTCGTAAAAAATGGTGGGCTCGACGTAGTAACCCTTGCCGAACTGCTTCGGCCGCCCGCCGCCGATGGCCAATTTCGCTTCTTTCTTCCCGACTTCGAGGTAGGAGCTGACGCGGTCGTATTGCTCTTTGCTGACCAGCGGCCCCATTTTCGTTTCGCGTTCCAGCGGGGCGCCCAGCTTGATGCGCTTGGCCTTCTCGGTCATGGCCTCCACAAACTTTGGGTAGATTTTCTTCTCGACGAGAATGCGGCTGCCCGCGGAGCAGACTTCGCCCTGATTGATGAAGATTCCGAATAGCGCGCCGTCAACGGCAGCTTCCCAATCCGCGCCATCGAAGAAAATGTTGGGAGACTTGCCCCCGAGTTCGAGCGTGACGCGCTTGAGTGTGTCCGCGGCACTCTTGACGATAATCTTTCCGACCGCAGCGCTGCCGGTGAAAGCGATTTTGTCGACGCCGGGATGCGCGACCAACGCAGCTCCCGCGGTTTCACCCATGCCATTGACGACGTTAACCACTCCGGGAGGCAGACCCAGCTCTTCAAGCCAGTTGGCGACTTCCATCATGGTGAGCGGGGTCTGTTCCGCAGGCTTAAGGACGCAAGTGCAGCCCGCGGCGATGGCCGGAGCGAGCTTCCACGAAGCCATCACCAGCGGATAGTTCCAGGGAATAATCTGCCCGGCGACGCCAACCGGTTCACGCAGAGTAAAACTCAAGGCATTGGCGGGCACCGGATTGACGTGCCCGAGAACTTTGTTCGCGAGGCCGGCATAATATTCGAAACAGGTTGCGGCGTCGGCGATGTCGTATTCGGCTTCCACAATGGGCTTGCCGGAATTGCGGCATTCCAACTCGGCAAGCTGGGCGGCGTTGGCCCGGATTTTCTCCGCCAGCTTGTAGAGAAGGCGGCCGCGTTCGGCGGCGCTGGTCTGCGGCCATGGGCCGGAATCAAACGCGGCACGCGCCGCTTTTACGGCGAGATCGACATCTGCTGCCGCGCCCGACGCAACCTGCGCGATCACTTCTTCGGTCGAAGGATCGTAGACGGGAAACATCTCGCCGGAGGAGCTCTTGACCCACTGGCCATTGATGTAGTTTTGATAGGCTCGAACGACCGTTTTTGCAGTGCTCGACATAACTGCCTCCGAAACTCACTTCAAAGCGCGGGCGCCGCCGCCAGTTTCCGCGCGGCCTTGCGCCGGCCGTAAATAAAAAAGAAAAATGCGGCGAGGCCGATGAAAAACAACGTGCCCCCGAACATCCAGATCTCGTAAGACAGGAGCGACTTAATCTGTTGGGCCGGAAAAAATACCATGGCGATACCCAGACCGGTGGTGGTGAATCCACTGAAGCCGGCGAGGATCAGCGTCGTTCTGCCGTAGCGCCCCTTTGCAAACGAATCGCTGAACGCGATCTTCAGCAGGGCGCCAAACATATAAAGAAACGGGATCAATTGCAGCACCACGGCGAGGGACAACAACTTCTGAAACGTTTCCTGCACTCCCGCGCCGGTAAAAGAGAAATTGATCACCACCAGAATCATCGATACGGCCGCGTGTACGATCAGCGCGGCATACGGAGTGGCGTACTTTGGGTGGATCTTGCCAAGCCAGGAAGGCATATAGGAATCGAGGCCCGCGACAAAGGGAATTCGCGCCGAACCGCCAAGCCACGCAGAGCCAATTCCCGCGATCGAGATGCTCAGCAGGAAGGCGAAGGGTGCAACGATCCAGCTGACCCCAACGCGGCCGGCCATGTGGCCCACGGCCTGAACAATTCCTTGGAGAACGCTGATGTCGTTCTTGCTCACCGCGACGAGCAGCGTCAGTGTCGCTCCGATGTAGAGCAAACCCGATAGAACACCTCCCCAAGCGACGGCTCCGGGAAGAGTTCGCTGGGGATTCTCGATTTCATCGCCCATGACCGAGGCGAGCTCCAGCCCCACGAGGCCGAAACAGATCACACCGAATGAATTCAAGACAAACCCAGGATTCGCCGGAATCCGGAAATCCGCCACCTTCACCGTGGTACCGAAGCGCAGCCAAATCACAATTCCCAAACCGATAAGGACAGCCGCGGCAACAAAAGTTCCGACCGCGCCGAGATTGTTCAGCCACTTCCCGACGCCGAGACCTAGAATGTTCAGCACTACCAGAAGGAACAGCAGAACCAGGGAAGCCGTTAAGGTGAAGGATTTGTTGTCCGCGAGCGTTTCGTGGCCGGCTCCCAAAACAAACACGAACACACCGACGAAATAAAGCATGATCGTCGGCACGTACATCATGTTGTTCGTCCAGTAGCACCAGCCGGAGAGAAAACCGTGGAAGTCTCCGAAGACTTCCTTGGCCCAGAGGTACACGCCGCCCTCACCCGGAAAGCGATGCGCGAGTTCAAGCACGGCGATGCCCTGTGGCCAAAAGAACAGCACGAGCGAGATGATCCACAGCCAGACCGTTACGCCGCCATTGGCGGCGATGGACGGAACGACGTTGAGGTTGAAGACGGCGACAACAAAAAGCAAAACGAGGTCCCAGCGTCCCAGCACCCGGCGCAGACGGGGCGCTTCTTGCGTTACAGCCGCTGCCGGCGCCGTGATGACCTCGTTCGCCAATGGCGTTCTCTCCTGACTGACGTACCGCAGCGGATTAATGTCCGGCTGCGCCTACAAATGCCAGGCCTCGCTCTTGCTGTGCCTTCGCAAGCGCCGGCGCGATTTCTTCAAAAACTGCGAGGTGCTTGTCAATGTCGGCTTCCGTGTGCTGAACGGAGATGGTCCACTGCTCGTCCCACCAATAGGGCTGTGCGAGGACGCCGCGATTGACCATGGCGAACCAGTAGTGGCGCCAGAGATCGATATCGATCTTGGTCCAGTCGCGGTAGTTCTGAATTTCCTTCGGATAGAGCATCAAGGCGCCGTTGACGCCGGCGCTGGCGAGGTAGGCTTGCAGGCCGGACTTCGCGACGATCCTGCGATAGCCTTCAGTTAGAGTCTTACCGAGCTTGCCGACATGCGCATAATTCTCGCGCGTGAGGACCTCGCGGAACGTCGCCAGGCCCGCAGCCATCGCCACACGGTTGGTGTTGTAGGTGCCGCCGTGGAAAACCTTGTGCTGCGAGATCAGGTCCATCACTGCGCGGCTCGCGCCGAACGCTCCCAGCGGCAAACCGCCGCCGATGGACTTGGCCAGGCAGATCATGTCCGGCTTCACGCCGAAAAACTCGCTGGCGCCGCCCCAGGCCAGCTTCGCGCCGGTCTTTACCTCGTCGAAGATCAGCAACGCGCCGTTTCTTGTGCAGATGTCGCGCAGGCCGTGCAGGAAACCGGGCTGCGGCATGCACAGTCCGACGTTCATCAGGATGGGTTCGAGGATAATCGCGGCGATCTGTCCGGGATACTGCTTAAAACGATTCTCGACGCTCTTTAGATTGTTGAAGCTGGCGACGACAACGTTTTCGAGCGCGGCCTTCGGTACGCCCCCGCCCCCCGGAACGGAATTGGGAGCATCAGGATCGCCGTAATCTTCCGCCTTGGGCTTGACGCTGACGAGCGCGGTGTCATGCAGGCCGTGGTACGCGCCTTCGAACTTCAGAATCTTGTCGCGACCCGTGGCGACGCGCGCGATGCGGCAGGCGTGCATGGTGACTTCCGTTCCGCTAGAACCGAACCGCACCATATCCACCGGATAGCGTTTGCAAATTTCTTCCGCAAGCTCCCATTCCTGCTCGTGCGGCATGCCGAACGTCGTTCCTTCATGCAGCTTTTGTTCGACGGCCTTGACGACGGCGGGATGGCAATGCCCCGCCATCAGCGCGCCGAAGCACAGGTTGTGGTCAATGTACTGGTTGCCATCGAGGTCGTGAATCCGGCTGCCCTGGCCGTCTTTCACAAAAATCGGATAGGGCTCGTAGTGGCGGTAGTTGCTGGCAACTCCGAGCGGGATCCGTTCCAGCGCGCGCTTGTGCGCCGCGGCCGATTTCGGCGTGCGCTTTTCGTAGGTGGCGATTTCCTTCTGTAGTGCGTCGTGCATTTCTGTACTCCCTGGTGGGTTGGCCGACTTGCGGTTACCCGTGGCAGGTCTATTCCCTGCGGTCAGTGTGTGTGCGAAGAAAATCTGTTGAAGCCGGTGCTCTTCTCGCACTTTTCTCGAAGGTGCGAAGGCGCGGCCCTCGCGAGCCGCGCCCAGGGAAACATTGTTAATCTGCCAGTTTACGCTAGAAGTGAAACTTCAGCGCGAACTGCACCAGCCGCGGGTCGTGGACATGCAGCGGCCGCCCGAATGTGCCACCCTGATTGCCCACGTTGCCATCCACGCTATAAAACTGGGCATGGTTCCAAACGTTGAAAATATCGGCTCGGAATTCCATGCGCAGTCTTTCGCCTAATGGCGTCGACTTGTTGAAGCTCAAGTCCGTATTGTTGATGCCGGGCCCACAGCAGATCGAACGGGGCGAATTTCCGATGGTGCCCAGAAGAACGGGTTGGTTTCCTGGGGTGCACGCCGGCACGAGGGTTGGCGGCGTACATGTGTTATCAAACAGGTTCGGGTCGAACACGTAGCCTGAAACTGGCACGCACGGTGGAGCTCCCGGCGCGAGAGGCCCGGTGCCGAATTGGCAGACCGTGCCGCGCGGATTTAGCGTCTTGAAGGGGCCGGTCAAATTCGGTTCCCCGGGCGCCTCGAAGTTAAAGGTACTGTCCAACAGCTCGTTATCCGATTGCGAGGTAATGCGGATTGGGAAGCCGCTCTGCAGACTCTCGATGCCGGAAACTTCCCATCCATCGAGCAGCTTGCCCTTGAACCCCGAATATTTGGGAACCGGCAGGTCCCAAACGAAATTGAAAACAAAGCGGTGGCGCGCGTCATACTTGGACAGGCCGTAGGTCGTATTGAAGTTGAACGGATTCAGCGCATCTTCGAAGCTGGACGCATTATCCAGCGTCTTACTCCAGGTGTACGAAGCCTGGAACTGCAAGCCGTGCGAAAAGCGCTTCTCAAACAGCGCTTGCAGCGAATTGTAGTTGGACTTGGCGACAGTATCCTCGGCAAAGATGCCAACGATAGGCGGCGTAGCTGGGCAGCCCGCCCCGGACAAGGGATTGCAAAAAGGTGAAGAATAAAACCGCAGTCCGGAAAGGGTGATTGGAACGGCAGCCCCAGTTGAATTTGTGTAGTGGCACCCTGTGGGGGTGTTCACCGGCAAACACGGAGTGTTCGGGCCGGTTGCGCCTGGACCACCGGGGTTAAAATACGGCAGGTCGATACTTTGGCCCGGCGGAAGCATGAAGGAATAAGGAGCGTCCTCGCCGAATGGCCCGCAAGTACCTGGTCCAACAATGGAATTCAACTCAAGGCAAGTATTGGCGCCGTTTTTTCGATTAACTGTCTCGTTAAGTTCATAAATTGCCAGAAAGTGAACCGACATACCCCAGCTGCAAAAGAATGTTGCCGGGCAACTCGCGCTTAATTGTGAAATTGTACTGATCCGAGTACTGCGGCCGCATATGTGGCTGGAAATCTCCAAAATACGTGGTGCCGAGGAACCTGGTCCAATCGATCGGCGTGCCGCGCGGCGGATTCAAGACGCCGGTGAACGGATTCGGATGCACACCGCCGGTCTGGTCCACGAAAGGCGTCTGCAAGAAATTGCCGAAAATGCTCTCACTGCCCCCGAATGGCGGCTCGGCGCTGAATTGCTCGAGTACGAGTTGCTCGATTGGGTTGTAGAAAATTCCATATCCCATGCCGATGCTCGTTTTTCCCGGTCCGCCGGTCAGCTTGGCCAGCCATCCATCATGCGAACCCGGGCTCCAGTTAAGGCCAAGCCGCGGGGCAAAGGCTTTGTAGTAGGTGCTGGTCAACCCGTTGGGCACCCCCTTGTCACCCGGAAAAACTATGCCAAGCGGGGTAACTCCTGCGGCATCGTTCCCGGCTATGCCGGGATAGATGGTGGAGGGCTGTCCGGGCCGGAACGCTTGAACTTTCCGGCCGATGTCCGCCAACGGGGTATTCAGCTCCCAGCGCACACCATAGTTCAGCGTTAGGTTCGGCTTGATCTTCCAACTGTCCTGAGCGAAGAGGTAGACGGATTTGCTGCGTACCAGTTCATGTTGTGGCGAGCCCTGTAGGTAAGAGTTGGACAAACCCAGAAAATAGTTCGGGTAGGCATTATCAAATCCCACGTCACCAGCTCCGCCTGGGAGGAATGTATAACTGCCATTGATGTCGAAGATAAGAAACTGGTCGAACTTCTGGTAGCGCCCGTCGGCGCCGAATTTCAAGCTATGATTCCCGACGATCCTGCTGTAGTTGTCCGAAAACTGAAAGGTATTGCCAATTTGAGGCAACTGGCCGCCCGCGTTGTTGCCAATCGCGAGGCCCGTCCCGCCAATGGAGATGAACGGCACGCCTTCAACCTTCGGGCCCATACCTGTGTGAATACCGCAGTCCGCTGTGTTTGTGGCCCCTGCGGCACAAGCCGCGTTTACCGCGGCGGAATCACTTACACCGGTGAAGCAGAACGCTGAGGCTGCTCCGGTCCCGCACGAAGCCGTAACGGCATTGGTCACTACCGGAGTATTGAACTTGAGCTGGCCTTCACGGAAGTAGCTGAAGCGCGCCTCGTTTACGGCCCTTGAGCCAATGGTGGAGGTGTGGCTTACGTTGATTTGTTGAGTGCGCGTCGCATAGGTGCTGGGGAAAGTCCCCAGTGGAGCCCCGAAGCTCTGAAATTTCGCAAACGGGTCCAGCGTGGTGTCGTCATCAAAGTAGTAGTACGCGGACAACTTCTGGTTATTCGTGAAAGAATGATCCACACGGATCTGGGCCTGATCGCCTCGGTCTCTGTTGTTCGGAACAGTGATAATCGAGCTAGCGCTTCCCCCTGCCCCAGGCACGTACTTCTGATTCATCAAGCTAACTGCCACCGGATCAAAACACGCCGTGGGTATCTGGTTGTTCGGGAAAACAGCCGAATAGTCAGTCCCCATGGCAAGGGAACCACCTGCGGCGGCGACAGCGGTTGCGCAGCCTGGGCGGCCATTCAGTACGCTTGCCACGGTCGGACTGCTGAGCGTGCCCGAAAAGGTTGCCCCGGACGAAAAGTCGCCGTTATTAAGCTCCGCGCCAGTGGGCACGAAGACGGATTGCGAGTCGATGCCCTTGACAGTCCGGCGCCCTTCGTACGACCCAAAGATAAACGTCTTGTCTTTCTTGATGGGTCCGCCTAATGTCCCGCCGAACTGGTTCTGCTTGAATCCGGGTTTGGGAGCCGGAGAAAAAGTAAAAGCGCGCGCATTCAGGACATCGTTGCGGAAGAACTCGTAAAAGCTGCCATGAAGATTGTTGGTGCCCGACTTGGTCACCACATTGACGACCGCACCCGAGTTACGGCCGTATTCGGCGTCGAAGTTGTTGGTGATGACGCGGAACTCCTCGATGCTGTCGGGCGAAGGCTCAATGGCGGGGCCGTTTACGAACAGGTCGTTGCCGTCGCCGCCGTTCACGGAGTAGTTATTCGAGCGCCCGCGTCCACCGTTGACGGTGACCACGCCGGCTTTGTCCGAGCCATAAAACAGATCATTGCCGAGCTGCGATTGGACCCCGGGCTGCAACTGCAACAATTGATAGACGTCGCGCTGGTTCAGCGGAAGTTGCGTCGAGGAGCGCTCGTTCACAACCGCTCCAAGCTGCGTCGAAGTCGTATCCACGACGGGCGGTGCGCCCGTGACTTCGACTACCTCGGTGGAACCTCCCAGCTGCAGGCCGACGTCGACGGTAAGAACCTGATTGAGGTCCAGGACGATTCCCCTACGGACATATTTCTTGAAACCCTGCAGCGTGACGTTGATTTCATAACTCCCGACGGGCACCTCAATGAAAATGTATTCGCCGTTCGCACCGGTCTGCACCTCGCGCGTGGCGTTGGTGGCCTCGTTGACCAATTGCACTGTCGTCGAGGGCACCGCTCCTCCGCTCGGATCGACCACCGTGCCGCGGATGCGGCCACCGGTGCTCTGCGCGCCCGCAAAAGGCGCCGCGAGGCAGAAGGCCATCGCCAAAACGGTTGCGAATAAGCTGCTGCGGCAACACATCGAACGCAGTTGCCGGAATCGTGCGTCAACCTTCATCCCCTCACCCCTTGCCGCGAAGAATCTTTCGAGGACCAATTCTTCGAGGTTGCTGCGCCCCTGAAACCTTACTATAATCCTGCAAACTTAGAGAAAGCCGGGACCGGTGTCAAGCAGAAAGAATTTATCCGACATATCGGCGGCACGCAAGCCGCCGCGCACGCTGCGCATCAGCGAAGTGGCGCGCCGCGTGGGCATTTCTTCCTCCGCTTTGCGCGCCTGGGAAGCCTTGGGCCTCGTCTCGCCGCAGCGCACGCGGAGCCGCTATCGCCTTTTTACCGAATCCGATGTGCGCCTGCTGCAGCGCGCGATTTTCCTGCGCCGCGCCCGCGGCCTCAATCCCGCCGCCATCGTCCACGTGCTCAAGCGCCAGGGAATCGTCTCTGCTCCCGCGGGGATTACGCTCCTTCCCGGGCAGCGTTTCCGCCGCCTGCGGACCCGCCGCGGCCTTTCGCTCGCTCAAGTGGCCCGCGCCACGGGGGTCTCCGTCGGTTTTCTCAGCGCCCTCGAGCGGGGCCAGATGCGCTCCTCGATTGCCACACTGCGCCGCATCGCCCGCTTCTACCACACCAACATTCTTTCACTCTTCGAAACCGCCGGGGATAATCCGCGTCTTGTGCGCCCAAATCAGCGAAAAATCCTGGAGACCACGCCAGGCGTGCGCATGGAGCTGCTTGCCTGGGGGAACACAGCAATGGAGCCGCATCTTTTCCGCATCAAACCCGGGGGCGGCAGCGGTCCATCCTACTCGCATGAAGGCGAGGAATTCCTGCACGTCCTTCGCGGAAATTTTGAGATCTGGCTCGACGCCAAGGAGCATTATCATCTAAAGCCCGGCGACAGTCTCTATTTTGAGAGTTCGACTCCGCACCGCTGGAAGAATCCCGGCCGTACGGAAACCTGGCTGCTGTGGATCAACACACCGCCAACATTCTGAATCTCAGGACTAGGTGCCGATGAAAATTTACACGCTTCGCGTCTTTCTTCTAGCTCTTCCGCTTTTGCTCTGTGTCGCCGCCTTCACTCGCGCGCAAGGCCGGATCGTGGAACCGGCGGACATCATCGTCGTTCACGGACACGTTTATACCGAAAATCCCAAGCAGCCCTGGGCTCGAGCCGTGGCGATTTACCGTGGAAAAATTGTTGCCGTTGGAGACGATCCCGAAATTGAGCGTCGGCGCGGCATGGGCACCAAGGTCATCAACGCCGGCGGAAAGCTTGTGCTTCCGGGCATTGTCGACTGCCACGTTCATTTTCTGGATGGCTCCCTCAGTCTGGGGCGCGTGAATCTCGAGGGCTCTAAGGATCCCGCCGACATTCAAAAACGACTGCGGGAGTATGCCGCTCAACGTCCTGGGGACGACTGGATCCTTGGCCGTGGCTGGAATTACGCTATGTTCCGTCCCGAGGCGCTCCCGCACAAGAAATATTTGGATGAAATCTTCCCCCGTCGCCCGGTTTTCCTCGAAGGTTACGACGGACATACCTACTGGGCAAACTCGAAGGCTCTCGTTCTGGCCGGGATCACCCGCGATACTCCGGATCCGCCAAACGGCACGATTGTTCGCGACCCCAAAACGGGTGAAGCGACGGGTGCGCTAAAAGAGTCAGCTCAGGACCTGGTCGCCAAGATTATTCCAAAACCGTCTCGCGTCGAACAGCTTTTGGCGCTGCGCGCAGGCATGAAATGGGCCAACGAACACGGCATCACTCGCGTCCACAGCGCTGGACAGGATTTCGAAGCGCTCGATCTCTTCGACGAAATGCGCCATCGCGGCGACCTGAGCGTGCGCATGTATATCGCTTACTTCCTCAATCCGCCCGAACTCCGGCCTCAGGACCTCGATGCTATCGACCATGCCCGCAAGAAATTCCACGACGACTGGATCGACGCCGACGCCGTCAAATTCATGGTGGATGGCGTGGTCGAATCGCACACCGCCGCGATGCTCGAGCCATACAGCGACGATCCCTCTTTGAAAGGCAAGCTCTTCTGGGAGCCCGCTAACTACAAGGCGGCGGTTGCGGAATTGGACAAGCGCGGTTTGCAGCTCTTGACGCATGCCATCGGCGACTACGGCGTGCGGACGGCGCTGGATGCCTATGAAAACGCCGCAACCCGGAACCACAAGCGCGATCGCCGGCCGCGCGTCGAACACATTGAAACCATCGCGGCGTCCGACATTCCGCGATTCGGCAAGCTCGGGGTTATCGCCAGCATGCAGCCGCTCCATTCTTACCCGGATTCCGACACGCTGGAAGTCTGGGCGCGGAATGCCGGCCCCGATCGCGCTTCTCGTGCCTGGGCCTGGAAGAGCATCTCTGATGCGGGAGGGCGCCTGGCCTTCGGCAGCGATTGGCCCGTCGTGACTCTCAATCCGTGGGAAGGCGTTCAGACCGCTGTGACTCGCCAAACGTCTGAAGGTAAACCTGAAGCGGGTTTTGTCCCCGAGCAGCGATTGACCGTGGCGGAGGCAATTGAGGGTTACACGCTCGGAGCGGCGTTTGCCGGCCGCCGCGAAAAATCGGAAGGCTCGCTCGAGATCGGCAAGCTTGCCGACCTGATCATCCTTTCGCAGAATATCTTCGACGTAAATCCACATAAGATTGATGCGACAAAAGTTGTCACCACCATTGTCGGCGGGCGGGTGGTCTATCAAGCGGATACAAAGTAACCGGGAGGAGCAATGAGATCTCGCGCCATTCTTCTGGCAATTCTGACGCTCGCATTGGCATGCAGCGCTTGCAAGAAAAAAGAAGAATCGCTAAGCCTGCTGGTCTGGGAGGGCTATTCCGACGACTCTTTCGTACGCGCGTTCGAAGAAAGCCATCACTGTAAAATCGTTGCGTCCTTTATGGGCTCCAGCGATGAACTCGTCGCAAAACTGCGCGGCGGCAGCGCTTCGAATTACGACGTAATCTCTCCCTCCAGCGACGTGGCCGCCTCCATTTCGCGGACCGGCCTCGCCGCGCCCCTCGACCTTTCGAAGTTGCCGTCCTACGGGCAGCTCTCCTCCAAACTTCGGGACCTTCCTCTTGTCAAAACCAACGGCCAGGTCTACGGCGTCCCTTTCATGTGGGGGCCGAATCCGCTCCTCTATGACACCACTGTCTTTGCGCAACCCCCGGATACTTGGGCGATCCTTTGGGACCAGAAATACAAAGGCAAAGTCTCCGTGTGGGATGATCTTTCCACCGTCTACCTCGCCGCACAGATCCTCGGCTTCGACAAGCCGGACCCATCGCAACTTTACAATCTATCGGACGATCAGCTCGCCGCTGTCAGGAAAAAACTGATCGAACTGAAGCCTAACATTCGAAAGATCTGGGCCACCGGCGGAGAACTAACCAATCTCTTCCAGAACCACGAAGTGGTTCTGGCCATGGGTTGGCCGCTGAACACCAATGACGAGACCATCCCAAAAGAAAACACCACTGGATGGATCGACCACCTTATGATTACCGCCGCGAGCACCCGCAACGATTTGGCGCACGACTTTCTCGAGTACATGATCGAAGCGAAAACCCAGAAACTGGTTACCGACAGGACGCACTACACCCCGGCAAATCCCGGGGCGTCACAGTTTCTAACTGCTGACGAAATCAAAGGCCTGCACCTCGATAACCCCGATGCCTACATGCAGCGGATCTATTTCTGGCAGGACGTTCCTCGCCGCGCGAAGTACAACGAAATCTGGAACGAGGTGAAAGCCGCTCAGTGAGCTCCCCAGCTGCCAACCCGCAGCAGCAGCTCTCGGGCGCGCTGGAAGCACTCCTCCAGCTGCGCGCTGTGGCCAAGCGCTTCGGCGCGCGCGAGGTGCTGAAAAACATCTCGTTAAACATCGCCTCGGGAGAATTCCTCACCCTGCTCGGCGAGAGCGGTTCCGGCAAAACCACTCTTCTTCGCCTGGTCGCCGGATTCGAACAACCGACCGCGGGAGAAATCTGGATGCGCGGCCAGCGGCTGGACACCCTTCCACCTTACAAGCGCCGCGTGAACACGGTGTTCCAGCACTACGCCCTGTTCCCGCATCTAAGTGTGCGCGAAAACGTCGCCTACGGCTTGCGCGTCCAGAAAACATCCGCAACGGAGATCGGCGGCCGCGTCGATGAAGCGTTGCGCATGGTGAAGATGCAGGAATTCGCGGCTTCGCGTCCGTCCAAGTTAAGCGGTGGCCAGCAGCAACGGGTCGCCCTCGCGCGCGCGCTCGTCAATCGCCCTTTGCTTCTCCTGCTCGACGAGCCGCTTTCCGCTCTGGACGCCAATCTGCGCAAGCAGATGCAAAGCGAATTGAAAGCCCTGCAACGCGAACTCGGCATCACTTTTCTTTTTGTCACCCACGATCAGGAAGAAGCCATGGCGCTCTCCGACCGCATTGCGCTGTTGCGCGATGGCGCGCTGGAGCAAGTCGCCTCTCCCCGCGAGATCTACGCGCAGCCGGCCACCGCGTACACCGCGCAGTTCATCGGCCAAACCAATTTATTGCGCGGTAAGATTCTCGATGGCCTGGTCAGGTGCGGCGCCTTGCAGTGGCCCACGGATGGCCCAAGTGGTGCCGCCATGTTCTCCTTGCGCCCCGAGGCCATCCGTCTCGCCTCCGATGATCTGGCTCCTCCGGGAACCGCGCGGTTTCGCGCCGCACTTCAGCAGCAGTTCTTCAGTGGCGCGAGTGAATTGCTGGAAGTGAATTGCGGCGGCGGCCAGCTCTTGCGCGTGCGTATTTCCGCGCGCGGACCACTTTCCGGTGAACACGAATTTGTTTTCTCGGCCGCGGACGCCATCCGCGTCCAGGAGTAATCGCCCTTAGCTCTGTCCATGTACTCACGCGCGTACAAGACGCTCGTCTCTCTTCCGCCGCTTCTATGGGTCGGCTTGTTCCTCCTGCTTCCCTACACGCTGATGTTCGCGCACAGCTTCTGGGCCGTCCGCGACGGTGTTCTCGTCCACCAGTGGAACCTGCACAATTACGTGACTCTCTTTTCCAAGCCCGTCTACGTCGGAGTCCTCCTGCGCACCATGCGCATCGCCGCCTCGGTGACGCTGTGCTCCCTGCTGCTCGGCTACCCGCTGGCCTATTACCTGTCGTTTCATGCCGGTGCTCGTAAGGAACTGCTCTACCAGCTCGTCATTGTGCCGCTGTGGGTGAGTTACTTGGTGCGCGGTTACGCTTGGAAAACCATTCTCGGCAGCGAAGGCGTCCTCAATGGCTTCTTGCAATACCTGCATCTCACCCATGCGCCCGTCGCGTTCCTGCTCTACAGCCCATTCGCCGTCGTTCTCATGCTCACGCACATCTACACGCCTTTCGTTTTTCTGCCCATTTACGCAGCTCTCGAGCACATTCCTCGCCCGCTTGTCGAAGCCTCGCACGACCTCGGTGCCGGATCTCTTCAAACATTTCTGCGCGTCATCCTGCCTCTTTCCATTCCCGGCCTGCTCGCCGGCGCCACCTTCGCCTTCGTTCTCTCTCTCGGCGATTTCCTCGCGCCGCTCCTTGTCGGCGGCGCCTCGGGCACGATGATCGCCAACGTGGTACAAAGCCTCTTCGGCGCGGCGTATGATTGGCCGCTGGGCGCGGCGATTTCCGTTTGCATCCTGATCATCACCATCTCCTTGCTTTTCCTCAGCGAGCGGCTCGAAAAACGGTGGTCCTTCAAATGAGCGGCCACCCTGCAACCCGCCGCGCTCCGCTGCTCGCCATTTATTCCGCGCTCGTCTTCATCTTTATCTATCTGCCGGTCGTCGTTCTCATTCTTTACTCTTTCAACCGTGACGGCGTCGGCGGTTTCCCTCCCCGCCATCTCACGCTCGAATGGTACCGCCTACTTTTTGCCGATGCTCCGATCTGGGACGCCGTCGTGAACAGCCTGATCGTCGCCGCCGGCAGCGTCGCGCTCTCGCTGACCCTTGGGCTGCTGGCCGCTCTCGCGCTCGACCGTGCCACCTTCCCCGGAAAAGCTCTCTTCCGCCGCCTCGTTCTCTTGCCGTTGATTCTTCCCGGCATCATCACCGGTCTCTCCCTGCTCATGTTCGCTGTTCTTGCCGGTGCCCAGCTCAGCCTGCTCACCGTTTTTCTCGGCCACGGCACCGCGCTCATTTCTGTCGCTACCACCGAACTCTTCGCTGGCCTGCAAAAAATGGACCGCGCTCAGGAAGAAGCTTCCCTCGACCTCGGCGCGACCCCGTGGCAGACTTTCTGGCGCGTCACTCTGCCAAATCTCAAGCTCTCGCTGATCGCCGCCGGCCTGCTCATCTTCACGCTGTCCATGGATGAGATCGCCGTCACCTTTTTCCTTATCGGCCGCGACAATACTTTGCCGCTCGAAATCTGGGGCCGCCTCCGCCGTGGCATCACACCCGAAATCAACGCCGTCTCCACGCTGATCTTCGCCGTCTCCGTTGCGCTGATCGTCATCTGGTACCGCGTTCGTACCCGCGGCGCCGACGCTCAGGAGCTTCTCGAACGACGGTAGCAGGACGCATGGTGTCTTCTTTCCGTGAGCGCAGAGCGCTGCGGAAAGTTTTGGTTCATAATGCTGGCACCGTCGGTGTGTCCGATTGCTTCATCATCCGGAGGACCATGGCCGATCGCCTGGAAGATTTTCAGAAGTTTCGCACCGACCTGAACGAGGAAATCCTCGGGTCCGTCCAAAAGACCTATGGGCGGGCAGCCCAAAAGTGAAGCCTCTTCGTGGTCCTCCGCTGAAGTAAGGCGGCTGTGGGAGGAACCCACCGAAGCCATCCCGCAAAACCAGCGGGAGGCCGCAGGAATCCTCTTCCTTTTAGGGAGAGGAGGATGTCAACACCTGGTTCGCTGCGGCGCGGCGCGACGCGAGGCGAGGAAGGCTGGAAACGCGAGGAAGTGATCGACGCGCTCGACGTGGCGCTGATCGTTGGCGGTTCGATCACCATTCCTCACGTGCGGCGTGCCTTTGCCCGCATGCGCGAAATCGGCGGCCTGCAACCTTGAGAGATCGAATTTGAGATATCGAAGATGAGCGCCACGTCCAATCCATCGCTTTCCCAACCGGAGGGTTTCGGCAAAAGATTGCGCCAACTTGCCGTCGGAACTCTGTTCGCCTTGGTGCTAATTATCCCTAAGATCTTGCACGTGCGGCGCAACCCGCGCTCTTGGATGATCTTGCGCATTTTCTTGGGAGTCGCCGGAGCAGCGCTGGTCCTCCTGCCGCTCGGCTTGTGGACTAGCTTTGTTCCGGCCATCGTCGGCCTGGCCATGTTCATCAGCGCGATTCTTCTGCCTCCCGCCAAACCCCCTACCAACGCCGACGACAAGGCCCACGAACGGGGAGCCCTCGTGGTTGTCAACGGCGGGCGCTTTCGACCCGGAAGCGCCCCATCTGCGGCCGTGCAGCTCTTCGTCGGCGAGGAAAGTGTTTGGGTGCTCGACCGTAGTTTCCAGCCGCTCCTCGAGATCCCCGTCAGCGAAATCAATGCCGCTTGCGTGGAGCGATCCGAAGAATCCTGGCGCCTGCGAATGACCTGGACCAGTCACACCGCCGAATTCTCCTACAGCGGCATCTTTGCCGAGCATCTCGCGCGCGTCGCCGAAACCACCATCCGCAGTGTGATGCGCCCTGCTCTTCCTGTTCTCCCCCAACGACGCGCCGTCGGCGCCTGATTTTTCTTTAGTAACTTTCCCATCTGAATCGATCGCGATTTTCACAATTTGTGTCACACTGTATGCATGGCACGTGGCTGGGAAAGCAAGGACGTCGAATCGCAGGTCGAAGCTACGGAAGCACCGCAGCAGAAACCGAGTTCGGGACCCAAGACTCCGGAAGAGCTCATGCGCGAAGAACAGCGCAAGGACCTCCAACTATCGCGCATCCGCATCGTGAACGACCTCGCGTCCGCCACTCATCCGAACCATCGCAAGTCCCTCGAAGCCGCCCTCGCCCACCTCGACAAAAAAATCGCCGGTCTGAGTTAGCCTCCCGGAAAACGTTGCTGGTTCTCATCGAACCTCGCTCTCCTTCGCGGAGTTCAGCAGATCCGGACTTTCGAAAACGGTACCTTGGATGTATTCTCCCTTGGCACAGATAATCCAAACCGCATGGGCAGCTCAATTGAATCCGCCATGGGCACCGCATGGGTGCAAAGCATTTCGGGAGGAGGAAAACTATGACGTTCGACGTTCGTGTGCGTCGGGACCTTGCGTGTCTGATTCTGCTTTTCGCAGGGGGTTTCCAAACCGGCTTTGCCCAGACCGCCGCATACGGTCCCCATCTCTGGGATAAACCTCTGGATCCGGCAGTCTTCGAGAAGAGGGTCAATGAGCAACTTGATCGCGCTCAGAAATCTATTGACCAACTTCTCGCAGTTAAAGAGCCACGCACGATCGAAAACACTCTTGCGCCCTACGACGATGCCATCGAGAAGCTCGACACGGCTGGCAACCAGTCCGGCTTGATGCAGGTCGTGAGTCCGGACGCAAACGTACGCGACCGTGCACAAGCGATGGTGCAGAAAGTCAGCGCGGTGGCGACAGCCGTCTCCCTTAACCCGGCGATTTTCCACGCGCTGTCTGGAGTGGATATTTCCAAGGCGGACCCGGCGACAAAATATTATATGAATCGCACCCTCCTGGAATTTCGTCTTGCTGGCGTCGATAAAGACGACGCAACCCGTGCCCGCATCCAGTCGCTCAACGACGACATTACCAAGCTAGCCACCCAGTTTCAGCGGAACACCCAGGAGTCCCAGCTAAAGGTGGTTGTCAAGAACCGTGCGGAACTTGATGGCTTGCCCGACGATTACATCAACCTCCACAAGCCTGCTGCGGACGGCAGCATCACTCTCACCAGTGACTCTCCGGATGTAATCCCAGTGCTGGATTTTGCTCACAGCGCGGAGCTGCGCCGTCGCATGTACCTCGCCTACGCGGACCGCGCGTATCCCCAGAATGTCACTGTGCTCGCCGGCCTGCTGAAGAAGCGTGAAGAACTCGCCAACCTGCTCGGCTATAAGCACTGGTCGGATCTGAATGCGGTTGACAAGATGGCCCTCAATTCTCAAACCATCAGCCGCTTCATCGACCAAATTGACGCTGCGTCGCGCCCGGTGGCCGATCGCGAATACCAAATGCTGTTGGCCCTGGCGCAGAAACATCATCCATCGCTTACCCACATCTCCATGCCGGACCGGAGGTACTATTTCGAGCAGCTTCGCAGAATGGAGTTTGACTTCGATTCTCAGGCGGCGCGCCCATATTTCCCCTACGACCGCGTCCAGCAGGGGATCCTGGACCTCGCATCTCGATTGTTCAATATTAAGTTTCGGCCCGCCAAGGATGCAGTAACCTGGGATCTTTCGGTGAGCGCCTTCGATGTCTTTGATGGCGACCGTCGGCTGGGCCGGATTTACCTTGATATGCATCCCCGGCCTGGCAAAGACCAGTGGTTCAGCTCCGATCCAATACTCGATGGCAAGCGCGGACAGCAGTTGCCCGAGGTGGCGCTGATTTGCAATTTCTCAGGTGGAAAACCTGGTGAGCCTGGATTGATGGAGTACGGCGAAGTCACGACGTTCTTTCACGAATTCGGACACCTGATGCACTGGATTTTCCAAGGGCAGCAACAGTGGTCGGGATTCGGCGGCAACCTCGAGAATGATTTTGTCGAAGCCCCATCGCAGATGCTCGAGGAGTGGATGCACGACCCCAAGGTTCTCGCCACCTTTGCCCATCACTTTCAAACTGGTGAGCCAATCCCCGCCGACCTGGTTCGACGTGCCAACCGGGCCGACGCCTTCGGGCGCGGGCTCTTGACACGCAGGCAGCTCGTTTATACCAATGTATCCTTCGATCTGCATAACTCGATACCGGATCCCGCGAAGCTGGAGAAAACGTTTGCCGATAACACCAAGCGATTCCTGCCTTACGAATCCGTCGAAGGAGACCATGAGATCGCGTCTTTCGGGCACCTTGTCGGTTATTCGTCCGCTTATTACACGTATTTGTGGGACAAGGTGATCGCCGAGGAGTTCTTCAACAAGTTCGATCGCAACGACCTTCTGGCGCCTGAAATAGCTCTGCGCTACCGATCCGCGGTGCTGGAAAAGACCGGATCAATGCCGGCTAACGATCTGGTGAAGAATTTCCTGGGACGTCCCCAGACTCTTAATGCCTTCGTCGTCTGGTTGAACCAGGAGTTTGAAAAACTGCCGTCAGACGCAAAGACTTCTGGACACTATAATAGAAGTGGCGATTCAGTTTGCAGTGCGGCCTGGTAGCGACTTCCTGGTGTCCCAAGACAGCTCATGCAGTTGGTGAACGCGACGTAGTATGACATTGGGCGCCAAAGGCTGGCAGGTCTTGTGCGTTCTTGCACTAGGTACAGGAGAGGTTGCGCCGGACCTGGATGAAATGTGCCTCAAGCGGGCGATAGCGGGAGTGCGCCCGGTGCGTGGGCCTTTGCCGAAATAGGCAAGAGTGCGGGCCGCGGGCTCTTCTCTTCAGCGGATAAAATCTCCCGCCAACCCCCAAAAGTCATTCACGTAATAATGCGAGAGCACGTTTCCGAACAGGTAACAGATGCCCTGGCACGGCGGAATCTCTCCATAGATCCTTTTGCCGCGCGCGAAGATTTTCTTCAGTGAGCCATCTCGCAGCAAATTACCGGCAACCTTGCGCAGCGGCTCGCAGGGATAAAAAACATCGCCATTCGGATATACCCGGGGAAACATCGTCGGATAGCACTGAAAATCACCGAAGCGCAGCAGTGTCTCGATGGTTCGCGGCGTGCCATTGATCGGCTGCGTGCTGCTGCGCCGCCGTTCGATGATTTTGTCCACCAGCGCTTGATACTGCGGATTCTTCAGCAGTGCCAGGTTGGGCATTTTCTCCATCTGCGCGGACTGCGCCGCAAAAACAAATCCTTGCTCGCCGCACCAGTCCAGCAACCGTTCGACTTCACTCACGTTCCATTGCTCGATCACCGTGCTGATGGTGATGCGCCGCGGGCTGCCCAGCAACTCCTTCGCGAGCTCGAGGTTTTCCAGCACCTTCGGCAGCGCCGCCGGTTTCGAAAGCGGATTCGTCGGATCAGCCGCCAGCGCATCCAGGCTCACCACTAGTCCCGTCACCGCTCGCAGAATCCGCGGCTTTCGATCCAACAGCGTGCCGTTGGTGATTAGCAGCAGCGAACGGTATTTGCATTCGAAGCGCGCCGCTTCAGCCAATTCCTCAATATCGGGCCGCAGCGTCGGTTCGCCCCCCGTAATGACGATGGAGTCCGTCTCTTTTCGTATTCGCTTCAACAATGCGATCGTCTCTCCCGTCGGCAACTCGTCGCTGAAAACGTCCGGCTCTTTTTGCGTGCAGTAACTGCACGCCAGGTTGCATTTGTGCGTAACGTAAAAGGTAACCGCGTAGGGTGCCACGACCTTGGTCCGCAGAATCTGCCGCCGCCAAGCATTGCGGAAATAAAGCTGAAAATTCTTCGCCACGAACGGGGCCTGCCGCACCAACCCGCGCAAGAGAACGCGTTTCGATGGCGGGCGCTTGTCCAGCGCACTGACAGGAACGAAATTCGCCTTCTTCTCGGTCATGGGCAGTCACCTCAGCCTACAGCAGCGGCACGCTCAGGCCAAGAAAGCAGTAGGGGCGCAGCATGCTGCGCCGCTGTTTAGGAAATCAGCTGATCTTGAGATTTTAAATTAATCGGTGAACACTACGCCGACGGCCACATGCCCCTTCTCCGGTCCCGCGTCGATTCTCACGACGTAACCGCGCAAGTTCATCGCTTGCACGCCATCCGCGCCCGGGGCCTCCATGGTGACTTGCAGCTCCGATTGCAGCCGCGGCAAGTGCTTCAGCGAAATCAGCGCTCCTTGCAGGGAAATGTCCCGGACGACGGTCTCTTCCTCGAAGTCTTTCCCGCCTTCGGTTACGCCGCAGACCTTCGCGTGGAATTGTGCTTCGCGGCGCAGCGCCGTTCGCGTTCCCGGCATGTGCGCTTGAACTCTGTCTCTCGTCGCCCCGAGCGTGATCACCATGCCCTCGCTCGCCGCGAACACTGAATCGAATTCTTCCCGCGCCTGCCGCAGAATCAAATCCACCATGCGATCGGTCGAATCGGGGTCGTGATGGAAAAGCACCAGTGTCTTCGCACCCGCGTGGCGCGCCACTTTTACGCCCTCCAGCCACGTGGAATGCCCCCAGCCTTTTCTCGTCGTCTCCAGCTGCTCGGGTGTGAATTGCGCGTCGTTAATGAAGATGTCCGCACCGGCGGCCAGCTCCCGCAGGCTCTCGTCCAGCTTCGCGTCGCCCGGCTCGTTGTCCGTGGCATAGGCCACCGTCCCCGCCGGCGTCTCGATTCGAAAGCCCAGGCAGCCCTGCGGATGATTCAGCCAGCGCGCCGTGATCTTGTTCTCTCCAACCTTGAACGTATCGCCGCCTTCCACTTCCTTGAACTTTCGCTTGGCGTTCATCGCGGACATGTCTACGGGAAAATAGGGCAGCGCCATCTGCGCTTCGAACACTTGTTTCAGGCTGTCGCGCCCCAGATATTTGGATCGGAAGCTGTAGAAATGAAATTCGTTGTTCTCCACGTACAGCGGCGAAAAAAAGGGAATCCCCTGGATATGATCCCAGTGATAATGCGTGACCAGGATTTGCGTCTCCGGAGCTTTCCCGGCATTCGGCGCGGCCCAGCGGCTCCCCAGCATGCGCAGCCCCGTGCCACAATCCAGAATGAATTGCGTGCCGTCCGGCGCAATCAGCTCCAGACAAGGGGTATTGCCGCCGTAGCGCCACGTCGCCGGGTCCACCGTCGGCGTCGACCCGCGCACGCCCCAGAAACTCAATTTGGCGATGGGAACTGTCATTGCCCTGCGTACAAAACCCCTGTGTAAAGGCTCGTTCCGAGCCAACACGCGCGGAACGAGAAGCTCGCTTCATGGTCGCAGCCGACGGAAGGAGCGTCAATCAATTCACGGAGGCGAAGTGTCATACTGCCTAACAAGCAAGGGAAAGGGCTGTACCGCCGCCATCGTGCGGGTAGAATAAAGTGGATGGCCGCTCATTCTCACGACCACGGTCACGCCGGTCATTCGCATTCCCCCGGCCACGCTCACCCCACGCTGCGCCCCTCCGTGCTTGGCTGGGCCATGGCTGCCACCCTCGGTTTGGTTGTAGCGGAGGTTTTTGGTGGCATTCTCGGCCGCAGCGTCGCCCTTCTCAACGATGCGGTTCACAATCTTTCCGACGTCCCCGCGCTCGGCATTTCCTATCTCGCGATGCGCTGGGCCGAACGGCCTGCCGACAGCGAAAAGACCTACGGCTATCACCGCGCCGGCACCCTGGCTGCCTTCACCAACGCCTTTGTCCTCGTCCTGCTTTCGCTCTGGCTCGGGTACGAAGCTTTCGAACGCTTCCGTTCTCCCGTAGCCGTGGTCGAGAGCTGGATGATCTGGACCTCCGTCGCCGCTCTCGCCGTCAATGGCGGCATCACCCTCGCTCTCGTCCGCGGGAGGGGCGACCTCAATCTGCGCAGCATCCTCGTTCACAATTTCGGTGACGCGCTTTCCAATATCGCCATCATCGCCGGCGCAGCAATCATCCATGCGACCGGTGCGCTTTGGATCGATCCGCTTCTCGGCTTGGCCATCGGTTTGCTCGTGCTCTGGTCCAGCATCGGCATCCTGCGCGAATCCTCACACATTCTTCTGGAAGGCCGCCCGCTGGATTTGCGCGTTGAAGATGTCGCCCGGGCTATCTTGACGGTCGAAGGCGTGCAGGAAGTGCACGATGTGCATCTTTGGTCCCTCGGCGGCGGTCACCATGCGCTCAGTCTCCACGCGCGCATTCCGGATATGCACCTCGACGAGTGTGAGCGCCTGCTGGCCTCGATTCAGCGCGTCGCCGCAAAGGAATTTGGAGTTGAGCACACCACCGTGCAGTTGGAGCGCGCCGGCCTGCCGACAACATCCGGCTACGTCATGCCGGAACCCGTGAAAAAATAGCTTTCACGCCGGCGAATGAAAATTCAATCCGCGTTGTTCGTTGAATTGCCGCGTTGCGTCCAGATC